>Ga0209291_1000130_pt1 | contig 73831 bp, 63 predicted proteins | sample GOMGulsemesocosm_FD_184633 | JGI IMG/M metagenome (GOLD analysis project Ga0209291, IMG submission 184633) | Methane-oxidizing microbial communities from mesocosms in the Gulf of Mexico - GOM9B Gulf of Mexico (SPAdes) (version 2) | ecosystem: Environmental > Aquatic > Marine > Cold seeps... | reverse complement strand
TTTGTAGAAAACACCACTATTGCAGAAAGTGCAGAGCGAAATGAAAAAGGCTATTTTGTGCCATATGATGAGTGGGATTATACAAAACGTGCTTATAAAGAACAATTCTGTAAAGTATATCCAAAAACCATATTAAAAACAGACGTTGACTACTATAAAAAGGCGCTGTCCGAAAACCACTCTACCCTACTCGGCTTACGAAAAATGCTGAGTACAGTTGATAATAAATATCAGCAGCAACGCAGACAAACACAAGGTGAAGAATTTGATTTGGATGCTATTACGGATTTGTTTGTTGACGTAAAATCTGGATTCACTCCATCAGAAAAAATATATTTATCTAAAAGAAAAAAAGAAAAAGACTTATCTATTTTATTACTCTTAGACAGTAGTCTATCGAGTGATGGATATGCAGCTGGAAACCGTGTAATTGATGTAGAAAAACAAGTTGCTATTTTATTTGGAGAAATATTAGACGAGTTTAACATTGATTTTTCTATCAACTCTTTTTATTCAAAAACTAGGAACCATTCTAGTTATATCACCATGAAAGGCTTTGATGATGATTGGAATAAATCAAAGTTTAAAATTGGAGCAATAGAACCTAGTGGCTATACCCGAATAGGTCCAGCTTTAAGACATTCTGGGGCTTTGTTAGAGAAACGAAACACCAAAAACAAATGGGTGATTCTTATCTCTGACGGAAAACCTAATGACTATGATAAATACGAGGGAAAATATGGTATAAATGATATTAAACAAGCTTTAAGAGAATTAAACGAAAAAAATATTAATTCTTATGCCCTAGCTATTGAAGCGCAAGCCAAATATTATTTACCGCAAATGTTTGGGCAAAACCATTATCAAATTTTAACAACCCCTGTAGAGTTATTACAATCATTAGTAAAACTTTACGAAAAAATAAAACATCAAAAATAATGAACTCATTTTTACCAGAAGTTGAAAAATTACCCGAAGGTCATCCTATAAGAGTATATTATGACGAAGGAAAATTAATTCAAGACTTATTATTAGAGCTATATGATGTTGATGTTGCTGAAAATTTTCAAAAATACTTTAATATTTTTAATCAGTTAACTACTATAGAAAAACGATTTGCAAGGAAAGAAAATCAATTATTTCCATATTTAGAAAAACATGGATGGAATGGTCCAAGTCAAGGAATGTGGTCTTTTCATGATAATTTAAGGGATCAGATACGTTTGTTAAATACGCATAACTCAGAAAAAAATACGGCTATGATTATTGAAAACGTACCGTATTTAATTGAAGGTGTTAAGCGACTATTGGTTATTGAAGACATGAGACTTTTCCCTAATGCTATGGAAATGCTTTCAGAAGACGAATGGAAAGAATTTTATGTTGGTGATGAAGAAATGGGATGGATGTTAGCAGAGAAACCTGTACCCTATCCTGCTAAGGAAACTACTTATGTTCACCCGAGTGATGATTTTACTGAGCGTGAACTATCGTTTTCATTAGAAGATACTTTTCATTATGATGAAGGGTATATGACACCTAGTCAAGTAAACCTTTTACTACGTTTTTTACCAGTAGATATTACTTATGTAGATGAAAATGATAAGGTTATTTTTTATAACCGAGGAGACGATAGAGTTTTTCCAAGAAGCAAAGGAATTATTGGTAGAGAAGTTCGTTTTTGCCACCCACCTAAAAGTGTGGATATGGTATTAAGAATTGTAGACGAATTTAGAGCAGGCACTAAAGATGTAGCTGAGTTTTGGTTTAATTTTAAAGGACGTGTAATACATATTAGATACTTTGCTATTAGAGATAACAAAAAAGAGTACAAAGGAGTAATTGAGATGTCTCAAGACATCACAGATATTCAAAAATTAGAAGGACAAAAACGTTTATTAGATTGGGATTAAACTCATATTAATATGAAAACAACTGCAAGCATAAACATAAAAAACATTTATTATCCACCTGGAGGGATTCTAATGTGGATTATTATTTACTTAGAACTAATCACCTTTAGTTTGGCATTATTGACGATGGTTTTCTATAATATTAATGATTCAGAATCATTTCATAATTCAAGACTCTTATTAAACCCTGCTTATGGAATGGTTAATACTATTTTCCTATTAACCAGTGGTTTGTTTATGGCTTTAAGTGTTAAAGCATTGAAACAAAAAAACAAACATAAAGCCAAACAATACTTGATCATAACGATCTTATTAGGAAGTTTCTTTTTAGGGCTAAAAGGGGTTGAATATTATGAAAAACTAGAAGCAGGATTGAACATGGGATACAACACCTTTTTTAGCTTTTATTGGATGTTAACCTTGTTTCATGTAATTCACGTTATTGTTGGTTTGGTTATTTTAATTTCTGTGTATTTTGGGATTAAAAAAGAAACGGCAACCACAAATATAGAAGATGTTGAAGCTAGTGCTACTTTTTGGCATATGTGCGATTTGATTTGGTTGCTCCTTTTTCCGGTAATTTATCTCCTTTTTTAAAATGAACAAAACTGCAATTATTGCCTGGATTATCTTATTAGTGCTAACCATAACATCAGCCCTATTCTCTGGTATTCAAAGTAGGTACACCGTATTACTAATAATGGTTTTATCGGCTTTAAAGTTTATTGGTGTAGCCTTTCAGTTTATGGAACTAAAAAAGGCACATACCTTTTGGAGAGTCTTACTATTAAGTTTTTTAGTAATCTATACAATGCTAATATTAATTATTATCTAACATTATGAAAGCCAAGAAAAATATTGGAGTTATAGCACTTTTACTAACAGTATTTACCGTTTACAACTTCTTTATTTATACATCTGAAAATCATACAATTCCAATTAAATTATCTTCAAAGGCAGTTAAAGGCCAAAAAATATGGCAAAACAATAATTGCTGGTCCTGTCATCAAATATATGGGCTTGGAGGATATTTAGGTCCCGATTTAACAAACATATATTCTGATTCGTTAAAAGGGCCTAACTATATAAAAGCATTTTTAAATAGTGGTATAAAATCGATGCCAAAATTTAATTTCACAGATGATGAATCTGAAGCTATAGTTGCCTATTTAAAAACTATTGATAGTACAGGATATTATCCTAATTATAACGCAGAAATACAAGCCAACGGTTGGGTAAAATTAAAATATAAAGATGAAAAATAAAATAGGATTAGTTTTCTTAGTTGCATCCCTTTTTGCTTTAATACTTGGGATCTTTTTTGGGTTGTTTGCATCCTTACAATATATCATTCCAGATTTCTTTAAGGCTTATATTCCATTTAGTAAAATGCGTCCCTTTCATGTAACAACCGTTATATCTTGGATTGTACTTTGTGCTACAGGAAGTATTTACTTTTTTATAAGTAACACAGAACGGTTAAAATTGTATTCTACTAAATTACCTAAAGTACATTTACTTATTTTCCTAATAACGGCTATTGGAATCTATATATCTTTTCTATCCGGTAAAATGGAAGGTAGAGAGTATTTATCTTATACCCCTATTTTAACAATACCAATACTTATAGGGTGGATTTTGTTTGGAATTAATTATTTTAAAACACTACGAAACAAAGTTAAAAATTGGCCCGTATATTATTGGATGTGGGGAACAGGTATTGTTTTCATGATCTATCATTTATGTGAAGCTCATTTATGGTTGATTCCTTCATTTAGAACTCATTTTATCAAAGATATATCCGTACAATGGAAATCGTACGGATCATTTGTAGGTTCGTGGAATATGTTGGTGTATGGAATTGCCATTTACCTTATGTCTAAAATAAAAAACGACAGCAATATCGCATTTGGTAAAAAAACATTTTTCTTTTACTTTTTAGGCTTGACAAATCTAATGTTTGGTTGGGCACATCACACCTATGTAATACCTATGCCGACTTGGATACGTTATGTAGCGTATGGTGTTTCTATGACCGAATGGATTTTGTTAATTCATATCATTTATAGTTGGAAACAGTCTTTATCAAAAGAAAAAATAAAAGAATTTTCACTCGCTTACAGGTTTTTAATTTCTGCTGATATATGGGTGTTTATCAATCTTATTTTAGCACTATTATTTTCTATTCCAGCCATTAACTTTTTTACCCATGGAACACATATAACAGTTGCGCATTCAATGGGAACAACTATTGGAATAAACACTTCTATCCTATTAGCTTCAATCTTCTTTATTGTTTCAAAATTAAAACTGAAGAATCCTTTAAAACTAATAACTATAAAACGAAGTATTGTTTTATATAATGTTACTTTATTTCTGTTTTTTGTTACGTTACTTTTTGCTGGTGTAAAGCGCAGTAATTGGATATACTTTACAAAAAACATACAATTTTCTGAAATGCAAGATTCCTTATATGGAGTTTATATTGCCTTTTTTGCTTTTGGAGTACTATTAGTTATATCTATACTAGTTATTATAATTTCATTACTAATAATACTTATAAAAAGTGTACGTTCTAAAGAAATATCTGAAGAGGAAAATATAAAAATCATGTAATTACACACCATTTAATTTAAGTATAGTTTACGCTATGAATAGGATAATGTAATACTCTTTCTTTAAGTTTAAAGACTAAAATCCGTGTTATTTATAGATTTTGGTATGCACAGTTTTTTATTCTGTTTTCAATAATTCAGTAATAGTTTTTATGAATTCTTTATCCCATATTTTGTAATCGTGTCCTCCTTCAAATTCTTTGATTTCTGAATATATATTTAGTTCTTTATATTTTGATTTCAAAAAATCGGCATCTTCTTTAAGATAAGGTTCCTCGCTACCATATTGAAAATATAATTTTGGATATCTCGCACCTACTTTCCAAGCACTTGACTTAATGTCCCCACCATATGCTGAAAAGCAAAGGAAAGTTCCTATTTTGTTAGGATAAGCCTTTAATAAACTTATCCCAAAACCTGCACCAGCCGAGCTCCCATAAAAATACCTGTCTTCTTTATTAAGGTTTTGATTAAACTGCCTCTCTATTTTAGTAATTAATTCATCTTTAAAGTAAAATATATGTTTTTTAAACCTATCCACAAACAATGAGTCTTCAATTCGTGTTGGTTTCACATATCCGTATTCATAATTTCGAAGTCCTATAAAATCTTCCTTTGATATAATTTTCTTATTAGAATAGCTAGCAATGAATATTACAGGGTTTATTGCGTTATTGTTTATTAATGAATCTAATGCTTTTAATGATTCTTTAAAGAAAAAACCTTCTCCATTTATTTCACTTCCATCAGTTGCATAAATTATTGGGTACCTTTTGTTTTTATTAAAATTTTTAGGCAAATAGATATTATGTTTTCTGTATTCGGATAAATACTCACTATAAATAGAATCTGTATAAAGTTTAGATTCTGTAATTAATTTAGGTTTTGAATTAAATATAGTTTTTTTTGATTTACAAGAAATTATAAATAAGCTTAAAATTCCAATGATGAATATTCTGAATATTTTTTTCATGGTTGGTTTCTTCGTATTGCTTACAACAAACATCTATATATACTTCAACGAAATATGTCTTCCTTTCAGTTTTATTTCGTCAACAAACTCTTGAATAGTTTTATCTTTAAAATCGTTATAAAGTTTGTTCTTAAAAGGAGCTACTGTAAAGTGTACCGGACAAGGGTTTGCATCATCACAAGATGATAAACCCATAAAACATTTATCAAATTTATCGGTGCCATCTATACATTTTATGATATCCCAAACAGAATTTTTTAGATTATTTTCATCTAAATAAAAACCACCTGTTGGTCCTTTTGCAGAAGAAACTAACTTATTTCTAGTCAGTTGCTGCAATAATTTTGCTAAAAATGGCTGCGGTGTTTCTAATTCCTCCGCTATTTTTTTTACACCAAATTTTTTATTTCCCTCATTATTTATAGCTAAATATAAAATTGAGCGAATAGCGTACTTACAAGCATTAGAAAGCATAAAAATCTTTTTTATACCAAAGATAGTATAAAAAAGACTTTTTTATCTTTAAATATTTCTTAATTATAACATACCTAATTTAATCATGTAATTTCTTCATAGGCTTGAACACAGGATGAGAAGGTTGTCATTTCAATCCTGGGTATATCATTCTTAGTTATCTAGCCTTTAGTTTCTTTCAATTCGTATTCTAACATCTACTGCAGTAATATGTTTTTCTGTCCCTAATAGAGGGTTGATATCCATTTCTATAATTTCTGGAGCTACTTGTACTAGAGCTGATAAACGCTGAATAATTTCAACAAAAAGTAGTTCATTAACCCCTTCTTTTCCTCTAGTTCCTTTAATAAGTTTATACCCTCTTAATGAAGTAATCATTTTTTCAGCCTCCATTTTAGAAATAGGACTTAAGCCTGCTGCAACATCATTTAATACTTCTATATAAATCCCTCCTAACCCACATAAAATAGTATGGTCAAAACTAGGTTCTTTTTTAACTCCTACAAAAAGCTCTAATCCTGATAACATTGGCTGTACCATTACTCCTGTAGCTTCATTAATTTTCATTAATTTATCAAAATTAACACTTACTTCCTCTATATCATTTACGTTTAACAATACTCCTTGTACATCAGATTTATGTAATGGTCCAACTACTTTCATCACCAATGGGAAAGAAATATCCTTAATTTTTGATAGCAAAGCCTCTTTTGAGGATTCAACTATTTCTTTTACAATAGAAATTCCTGCAGCCTCCATTACCAGAGAAGTAGTTACCGGAGTTAAGTATCCATCACTAACACTTTCAATTATGGCTCTTATTTTATCAGTTTCAATACTTGGTAATTTCACCTTTGATTCGGTAGGCATTGGTGTTTTACAAACTTGGGTTAGTGCTTTTCCAAGAAGAACTTCGTCAGGAAAATTAATATTCCCTTTATCTAAAAATGTTTGAATCTCTTTTCTAGCATTTACTACTGATGGTAATACTGGGAAAATTGGTTTTTTACAAACATCTAATTTAACACTCAATACATTATATACATTTTCTACATCAAATAACCCTGGGCTACCAAACACGACTACCATAGCATCAATAAAATCAAATTTATGCTCGCAGTAATCTATAATTATTCCCAGTTGTTCTGCAGTTCCTGTTGCAAGAAAATCAATTGGGTTACTCACTGATGATCCGGGATATAAAAACGACTCTAATTTATCTGCATCTGCTCCTTCTATTGAAGGAACTTTTAACCCCCCCTTGGATAGTTGATCAGCCAACATAACTGCTGACCCTCCCGCATGAGTGATTATAGCAATATTTTTACCGTTTACTTTTTTATAGTTAAAAATTGAGGCTACACTAAGTAATTCTTCCCTACTAGTACAATACACAATTCCAGCTTTTTTAAACAAGGCTCTAACAGTTACATCTGAACTTGCTATTGCTCCTGTGTGCGAGGTAGCCGCCCTACTACCTTCTGCTGTACTCCCAGCTTTAATAGCGGCAATTCTCACCCCTTTATTTATTAGTGAAGCAGCGTGCTTTAGCAACTTTTTTGGATTAGCAATAGACTCTAAATACAGTAGTTTAATAGAAGAATCTATATCTTTATTATAATTATTGTCCATATACTCTAAAACGTCCTCAACACAAGTTTGCGCTCCATTACCTATAGAATATACATTTGCAAATTTTACACCTAAAGACATTCCAGCTTCCATTATAAAAACGGCTGTTGCTCCTGAACTGGAGATTAAATCACATCCCTTTGCATGAAATTCAGGAATTGGTAAGGTAAAAACACCTTTATAGTTTTTATTAATAACCCCTATACAATTAGGACCAATTAAACAACCTCCTACGCTATTGACAACTTTTACAATTTCTTCTTCAAGATTATTTCCTAATTCATTTGTTTCAGAAAAACCTGCAGATATTATTATGAATGCTTTTGTCCCCTTATCCTTAGCTAAAATGCGAATAGTTTCTAAACAATATTTTGCAGATATTGCCAATATGGCTAAGTCCGTTTTTGGAATAGCAGTTACTGATGAAAAACTTTCAACACCTTGAACTACTTTTTCTTTAGGATTTACTACAGATAAACGACCTTTAAACTTTCCGTCAAGGATATTTTTAACAATTTTTCCTCCAGGTTTTTTAGTGTCGTTTGACCCTCCTATTATTACAATACTATCTGGGTTTATTAATTGTTCGTTTAACATATCTAAAATAATTTTTTCGTAAAATTAAGATTGTTCCTTCACATATTAAATGATATAAATCACCTTAACCTCGATAGTTAGCCATGATTAATATCATATTTCTATTCAGAAAATATTCAGAATTTTGTATTTCAATGAATCGATTTATGAAGATGAATTTAAAAGATAAAATTACACAACTTAAAAAAGAAAAGAACGCTGTTATATTGGCACATTACTATCAAGAACCAGCAATACAAGACATTGCTGATTATGTAGGTGACAGTTTAGGTTTGTCACAAAAAGCAGCAGAAACTGATGCAGATATTATCGTTTTTGCTGGAGTTCATTTTATGGCTGAAACCGCTAAAATTTTGAATCCGTCCAAAACAGTTGTTTTACCAGATTTGGAAGCTGGTTGTTCATTAGCAGAATCTTGCCCTCCAGATGCATTTAAAAAATTTGTTGAGGCACATCCAAAACATAAAGTTATCACCTATGTAAACTGTAGCGCTGAAGTAAAAGCATTAACGGATATTGTTTGTACTTCTTCTAATGCGTTAAAAATTGTGGAATCAGTACCAAAAAACACACCAATCATTTTTGCTCCAGATAGGAACTTAGGTAAGTACATCATGGCCCAAACAGGTAGAGATATGCTACTTTGGGATGGTAGTTGTGTTGTTCATGAAGCGTTTTCTTTTGAAAAATTGTTAGCATTACATAAAGAATACCCTGATTATAAAATTATTGCACATCCAGAATCTGAAGAACATATTCTTAAAACAGCAACTTATGTAGGCTCTACTTCTGGAATGATAAATTATGTAAAACAACATTCAGATGAGAAATTTATTGTTGCTACAGAAGCAGGAATATTACATAAAATGCAACAGGAAGTACCAAATACAGAATTGATTCCTGCTCCAGCAAAAGAAGATAACACCTGTGCTTGTAGTGAATGTGCATATATGAAAGTAAATACTATGCAGAAACTATATGATTGTTTATTAAATGAAAGCCCGAAAATAGATGTTCCAGAAGCTATTCGAGAAAGAGCTTTACTTCCTATTAAACGTATGCTAGAACTCTCTAAATAACATGATAACAACAAATTATTTAGTTATCGGATCTGGAGTAGCAGGATTAACTTTTGCAGTTAAGATTGCAGAGGAATTTTCTGATAAAAATATTACCGTAATTACTAAAAGTAATGAAGATGAATCTAATACAAAATATGCACAAGGTGGTGTTGCAGTAGTATTAGATAAAGAAGAAGATTCATATCAAAAACATATTCAAGACACCCTTATTGCTGGTGATGGGTTGTGTAATGCTACAGTTGTAGATATGGTGATAAAAGAAGGTCCTAAACGTTTTAAAGAGTTAATTCATTGGGGCGCAAATTTTGATATTGATACAAATGGAAATTATGATTTAGGTAAAGAAGGTGGCCATTCAGAATATCGAGTTGTACATCATAAAGATATAACTGGTTATGAGATAGAACGTGCTTTATTGCAGCGTGTACATCAGTTAAAAAATGTAACCTTATTACCACACCACTTCGCTATTGACCTTATTACTGAACACCATTTAAATATAGTTAATCCAATACATTTATCCTGTTATGGTGCATATGTACTTGATGAAAACACTGGTGATATTCTTACAATAAAAGCTAAAAACACAGTATTGGCATCTGGAGGTATTGGTAATATCTATGGACACACGACCAACCCAGTAATTGCTACTGGAGATGGTATTGCGATGGCTTATCGTGCTAAAGCTCAAATACAGGACATGGAATTTATTCAGTTCCATCCTACCGTATTGTATGACGAAAAAGGAGGTTCTTCTTTCTTGATTTCTGAAGCTGTAAGAGGTTTTGGTGCTTATTTACGTGATAAAAGTGGTCATAGATTTATGCCTGACTATGATTCTCGTGCCGAATTGGCTTCAAGAGATATTGTATCCCAGTGCATTGATAAAGAATTAAAAAAATCCGGAGAAGACAATGTGTATTTAGATTGTACTCATTTGGATACAGATAGTTTTAAAGAACATTTTCCAAATATTTACGACAAGTGTAAAAGCCTAGGCATTGATATTGCAAAAGATTGGATACCAGTAGTACCAGCATCACATTATTTATGTGGTGGTATAGTGGTTGATAAAAACGGAAAAACAAGTATAAATAATTTATTTTCTTGTGGCGAAGCTACAAGAACAGGTTTACACGGAGCAAATAGATTAGCTTCCAATTCCTTGTTGGAGGCCCTGGTTTATGCACATAATATCTACAAATATCTTATAACCCAAGAAAGTGATGAAACTTTTTATGAAATTCCTGTATGGAATGAGAAAGGAGTAACTATTACCAAGGATCATGTTCTAATTCAACACAATCTTAAGAAATTACAAACATTAATGCGCAATTACGCAGGCATTGTTCGTAATAATAATCAATTAAATGAAGCTAAAAATCTTTTAGAGATTATTTATAAAGAAATAGATGAATTATATCAAACGGTTAAAGTGAATACTCCTCTGTGTGAATTACGGAATATGATAAATGTTGCTCATTTAATAATTACCGACTCATTAACTCGTAACAACAACAAAGGAGGCTATTACAATATTGATAACTTATAAAACTACACCATGAATCAACTAATTAAAAACACCACCAATAAAGGGATTTCCTACCAAGAATACATGAATTTAATCACGGAAATTGTTTCTGAAAATGGAACAACTGGAAATGAGCAAACTCAAGAAAGAATTGAGTTCACTAAACTTAATTTCAGTAGGATGAAAAGGTTAAACAAGACTATTACACTTACTGATGAAGATATAAATGTTTTTAATAAAGTTCGTAAACAAATTTGGTTGGTGCTAACTGAAAGTTGGTGTGGTGATGCTGCCCATACTTTACCAATATTAAACAAGATTGCTGAAAATAGTACTGCAATAGATTTAAAAATTGTGCTTCGAGATGATAATTTAGATCTCATGAATACTTTCTTAACTAATGGGACTCAATCCATTCCTAAATTGATTATAGTAGACGAAAATTATTGTTTAATAAATGTTTGGGGACCACGTTCTAAAGCTGCAACCCTATTAGTATTAGATTATAAAAAAGAATTTGGAAGTATTGATGCTGAGTTTAAAGAGGATTTACAAGTTTGGTATAATAACGATAAAGGTATTTCTATTACATCTGATCTAGTAAAACTTATTAAAAGAGCATCTATATGCACCAATGATTAAATTAACATTTGTTATTTTTTTTATAACATGATAATAATCAGTCTTTAAAACTGAAAAACAACTGATATTTGCTACCAAAGCTTTGATAACATTAAAGTAACTAATACTTATTCAAGCTTTTAAAAATATTTATAATTGATGATGCACTAGATGTATCACTATCTAAAAACTACAAAGCAAATGAAAAAACATTCGTTTCACATCCCTGTAATGGGTATTGGCTTTACAATAGATACACCTTTGAAGGTTTCGCAGTACGGAATGGATTCTGTAATTTCTTTAGTTGATGATATTCTTCTTGAAAAATTACGGAAAATGTATTGCAACAAGTTTGAAATGCCGTATCAAGAAATATCTGATAAAATTGACGATTTTAGAGCCAAAAGAATTACTTCTTACCTTAATATGCTTAACAGTGTAGCTGAGAAAAAATTTAATGATCTTAAAAATTCTTCCATTGAAACTAGTACTGGAATAAAGCAATATTTTAATATGCTTCCCGATACTTCAAGTCTTAAAAAAGAATTTAAACGTTTAACAGCCGACTATTTTAATGTAGATGAAATTAAGTCATGGGTTAAAGATAATTTATCAATGGGTAGCATTGATGTTAATATCATGACCAAACTTGATAAGGAAAACTATAAAAATAAAGAACAGCTTCCTGTAGAGTTTAATGATGCACATGCGGCTTTAAGAGGATATGCTAATAGTGACTTATCATCTTCTATAGTGCTTTCTGCTGGTATGAACCCTCGTTTATATGCTTATATGGAGCAATTTAACGATTTCTTCCCTAATGAAAACGGAGGTATTAAAAAGAAAATTATTTTAAAAGTTAGTGATTACAGATCTGCATTAATTCAAGGGAAATTTTTAGCTAAAAAAGGCTTGTGGGTTTCTGAATACAGAATTGAATCTGGTTTAAATTGTGGTGGGCATGCATTTGCTACTGATGGTTTTTTATTAGGGCCTGTATTATCCGAATTTAAAGAAAAACGTGAAGAGTTAAGAGCTACTATTCAGGATTTATTATTGCAAACATTTGCAACTAAAAATCGCACTGCTCCAAAAGAAAATCTTTCAATTAAAATTACAGCTCAAGGTGGTGTAGGTACAGCTGAAGAACATCAATTTTTACTTGACCATTATAATGTTGATTCTGTAGGTTGGGGATCACCATTTTTATTAGTTCCTGAAGCAACTACAGTTGATAAGGATACGATGACTAAATTAAAAGAGGCAAAAGAGAAAGATATTTACTTAAGTGATATTTCCCCTTTAGGAGTTCCTTTTAACAATTTAAGAGGGAATACTAAAGATCTTGAAAAAGAGAAAAATCTTGAAAAAGGTAGACCCGGAAGTTCTTGCCCTAGAAAACTTGTTTTGCTAAACAAAGAGTTTAAAGATACAGGCTTATGCGTTGCTTCACGTGAATATCAATATTTAAAACTTAAAGAACTAGATAGCAAACAATTACCTTCAAAAGAACATGATAAGGAGTTTAATAAAATAACAGTAAAGTCATGTACTTGTGTTGGTTTAGGTACTTCTGCACTAATAAATCACGGTATTGAAACAAAATCTGAAGGTACTGGCGTTTCTGTATGTCCAGGGCCAAATATGGCTTATTTTTCTAAAGAAATCAGTTTAAATGAAATGACTGATCATATTTATGGAGCGTCTAACCTGATTAGTAGAACTGATAGACCAAATATGTTTACTAAAGAGTTGACTATTTATATTGACTACTTAAAAAATCAGATTGAAGAATCAAAAGATGCTATGACAACCAAGCAAAAGAAATATCTTCAAAAATTTACAAAAAATTTAAAAGAAGGAATTAGTTATTATCAGGATTTATTTAGCAATTTAAATGTTTCCTTTCAAGAAACTAAAACTACAGTGTTAAATGATTTAAACACTAATAATAATACGTTAACATTATTGGCTGTAGAGATTGATAATTTATAAACAACAATATTTAATTACAAAAAAAAGCTTCTATTTAAAAATAGAAGCTTTTTTACGTTACACTTGTTTCATTTATTTCACGCACCTAAATCCTAAATTCTGCATTGTATATTTTGCCTTTAAGCTACCTCTAACAGCATATCGCATAAAAGCTGCATAATTCATTAAATCCGTAGCTCCTATTGCTGCACTTCCGCAAAATAAATTACTATCATTATCAACATCTTTACGAGATTCTCCAGAAACTAATACCGAATTAAAATCAGAAGTCCATTCCCAAACAAGTCCATGTAAATCAGACACATTCCAATAATTGTTAAATGTTGAACCTATTTCATTATTAAATGTTTTGGGTTTTTCATACCAGGATAAAATATATTCATTGTACGTTTTTATTTGTCTTGCATCTGGTTGTGTTTCATTTGCCATTGCAACATATTCCCACTCATCTACTGTAGGTAAACGTTTTCCTTGGCATTCGCAATATGCATTTGCCGCAAACCATGATATATTAGTTATTGGCGCTTTTGATGACTGTAATGCCCCTAAAGTAGTATCTGAAGTCCACTTAATTAGATAACTTTTATCCGCAAACAAACTAATAACTTTTGACCTTTGCCATTTTGGATATTTCTTTACAAATTCCAAAAACTCCTGATTAGTTACTGGATAAGTATCCATTTTAAAATCCAATATGGTTACCTGTAACGAATCTCTTCCATAGAGCGGTGTGTAAACACCACCTCTTATAGGTGCCATTTCAGATTGACTATACCCACTTGTTCCCAAGAACAATAAGGCACAAAAAATTAATTTTAAAATTGTATTCATTTAATTAAGAATTTTAGTGATTATTAGTAATTTCTTTTACAGTACTTACCATAATATTAGTCTTGCTATTTCTCCAAACTTTATTTTAAAATAATTAGCCTTTTTGATAAGTTAAAGATAATCGATTTTATTAAAAACACATATGACATATATCATAGTGATACAAAGCATTACATAGGTAATTACTCTTATTATTATAAAAATTATATTTTATAATTCTGATACAATAATTACTAAAATCAAATAGCCTTGCTAAAGAATCAAAGATTCCTATTTTGTATATAATCTATCCCAGCATGACAAAAATCATAAAATAATTACAACTGTCATTGTTTCTTTGTAAACTATGAACCTGTTTTGGAGTGATTTACTAATTTTTCTACGTTTCCTTATTAAGAGGAATCCAGAATAGTGTACTCTTTTTACTAAGCTCATTATGAGCAGACACTAATGTGTCAATTACTATCATTTCATTAATTAAAATCAACTAAACAAATGCCTAGATATCATACTTTGGGGGAAATTCCACACAAAAGACATATTACATTTAACAATCCTAAAGGAGGATTATATCAAGAAGAATTATTCGGAACAGCAGGTTTTGCTGGAATGTCTTCATTAATTTACCATTTACACCCTCCTACTGTCGTTTCTGAAATTAAACGAGGAAAAGATGTAACCCCAAAAATAGCTGTCGACAAAAACATGAAAGCTATGAGTTTTCAAGGTTTTTCTTTACCTAAAGGGGAAGAGTTTTTGGATAGTAGAAAAATACTTTTCACTAATAGTGATTTAAAAATTGGTTTGGCTGCTCCTGAAACATTCTCTAAAGATTATTTCTTCAGAAATAGTGATGCGGATGAAATGTTCTTTATTCATGAAGGATCAGGAACTTTAAAAACCATGTATGGGGACATCCCTTTTAAATATGGTGATTATTTAATCATACCTCGTGGTACTACTTATCAGTTTGAGTTTGATACAACTGAAAACAGGCTGTTATTTATAGAATCTGCTAGTGCTATTGAATCTCCAAAACGTTATAGAAATAATTACGGACAGTTTTTAGAGCACTCCCCTTTTTGTGAGCGCGATTTTAGATTACCAGAAAATTTAAAAACTCATGATGAAAAAGGAGAATTCAAAATTGTATCAAAAAAACAAGATGTATTATGGGAATACACCTATTCTAATCATCCTTTTGATGTAGTTGGATGGGACGGATTCAATTATCCGTTTGCATTTTCAATATTCGATTTTGAACCAATTACAGGTCGTATACACTTACCACCACCAATTCACCAACAATGGGAAGCAGCTGGATTTGTAGTATGCTCATTTGTACCTAGAATGTATGATTATCACCCACAAGCTGTACCCGCACCATACCACCATAGTAATATAGATTCTGAAGAACTATTATATTATGTAGATGGAGATTTTATGAGCCGTAATAACATCCAGAAAGGACAGATAACCTTACACCCAGGAGGTATACCTCATGGACCGCACCCAGGAGCTATAGAACGTAGTGTTGGTAAAAAATCAACAGAAGAATTGGCTGTTATGATAGATCCGTTTAATCCTGTTATGATTACAGAAGAAGCTATGAATTTACAAGTAGATGATTATTATAAATCTTGGAAAGCCTAATTCTATCCTTAAAAACTAGAAAAAATGTCAGATTTAAAAAATATAGAGAATTTCAATTACGGTTTAGAAAAAATATTTCCTGATGCAGATGATTTCTTACCTATTTTAGGTACAGATTATGTAGAATATTATGTCGGTAATGCAAAACAAGCTGCCCATTTTTATAAAACTTCTTTAGGTTTTCAATCTTTAGCCTATGCGGGATTAGAAACGGGATTAAAAGACAGAACATCATATGTAGTAGTTCAGGACAAAATAAGGTTGGTTTTAACAACTCCAATGCCATATTCAGATAACACAGAAATATTTGATCATATTACCAAGCATGGTGATGGTGTAAAGGTAATAGCCCTTTGGGTAGAAGACGCAAAAAAAGCTTGGGAAGAAACTACTAAACGAGGAGCCGAATCATATTTTGAACCAAGAATAGAAAAAGATGAACACGGTGAAGTAATTCGTTCTGGTATTCACACTTACGGAGATACAGTACACATATTTGTAGAACGTAAAAATTATTATGGAACATTTTTACCCAATTATGAAAAATGGGAATCACATTATAACCCAACTTCATGTGGACTAAAGTATATAGATCATATGGTAGGTAATGTAGATTGGGGCCAAATGAATACTTGGGCTAAATTCTATAATGAAACTATGGGATTTGCCAATTTAATCACTTTTGATGATAAAGATATTACTACTCAATATACTGCTCTTATGAGTAAAGTAATGACTAATGGAAATGGTAGAATTAAATTTCCTATTAACGAACCAGCAGATGGTTTAAAAAAATCACAGATTGAAGAATATATCGATTTCTATGGTGGTCCAGGTTGTCAACATATAGCAGTAGCTACTGATGATATTGTATTTACGGTAAGTGAAATGAAAAAAAGAGGTCTTGAGTTTTTATATGTGCCTGGTTCATATTATGATACAGTTGGAGATCGTGTAGGTGAAATAGCAGAAGACTTAGCTATATTAAAAGAACATGGTATAATGGTAGATAGAGATGATGAAGGGTACTTATTGCAAATATTCACAAAACCAGTAACAGACAGACCTACGCTGTTCTTTGAAATTATTCAGCGAAAAGGAGCACAATCATTCGGAAAAGGGAATTTTCAAGCCTTATTTGAATCGATAGAAGCTGAACAAGCTAAACGAGGAACTTTATAAACTAAATAAGATTCGCACAAAAAAAAGCCATAAAGATGATGTCATCTTTATGGCTTTTTTAAATTTTAAACTTAACTATACCATTTTAGTTGTAATAATTTTTACTGGACATATTTTTTGTGCTTCAATACATTCATTGTAAATGCTATTGTCTGGAGATTTTAAGGTGAAAAAGCGTTTCTTTTCAATTGAATGTAACAGTACCGTTTTCCCGTCCTTTTTAGACATCTGAAATTGAGCTGGAGCAACTTCAACACAATAATTACACCCAATGCATTTGTCACGCTGTAAAGTAACAACTACCATTAATCCTGAACTATTTTATATAATTTATCTGATGGTCGCATTCTAAATTTTGTCGGGATGGTACACGAATCTCCTTTTTTAGCTATTTCTAAACGCTCATCGTTAACCATCATTTCAGTCAATTCAAACTCTTCCACTCCAGTAGTTGGGCCAGTAATTAAAATTGTATCACCAATTTTAATATCATAGGCTTCTATTCTAAATTCACCAATACTTGGTTTTGGAAAAAAGTGCACTCCTTTACCAACATATACCTTCTTCTGAGTAGCTTTCGATCCAGATACGTCACTCCACTCTCCTAACTTCTGTCCTAAATAATAACCATCCCAAAAACCTCTATTATAGACTTTCTTTAACTCAGTCATCCAGTTTTCTGCTTTTTCTAAAGTAAAGCTACCTTCAACACATGCATCAATAGCTTCACGATAGGTTTTAATAACTTTAGCTACATATTCTGGAGCTCTACCTCTACCTTCAATTTTTAATACTTTTATTCCAGCTTCCACAACTTGATCTAAAAACTCTAGGGTACATAAATCTTTAGGCGACATGATATACTCATTGTCTAATTCCATCTCCACACCTGTCTCTTGATCTATTACAGTATATTTTTTTCTGCAATTTTGTTTACAAGCCCCTCTATTTGCCGAAGAGTTATGCGAATGTAAACTCATATAACACTTACCGGAAACAGCCATACAAAGTGCGCCATGACCAAAGATTTCAATTTCAACTAGCTTACCAGAAGGCCCTTTTATTTGGTCACGTTCTATTTGTTCACAAATCATTTTTACTTGACGCAAACTTAACTCCCTACTCATAACCATTGTATCAGCAAACATTGCATAGAACTTTACTGTTTCAATATTGGTTATATTTATTTGGGTAGAAATATGTATTTCCATACCAACCTCTCTAGCATAAGAAATAACAGCCTGGTCCATTGCAATCACCGCTGTTAGATTGGCTTTTTTAGCCGCATCTAACAAGGTTTTAATTAGCGACAAATCATGATCATAGATAATCGTATTTAATGTAAGATACGTTCGGACATTTCTCTCACTACATCTGCGTTGAATTTCTGGCAAATCGGAAATAGTAAAATTAATACTTGCACGAGCACGCATATTTAATTGATCTATACCAAAATATACAGAGTCTGCTCCATTATCTAGTGCTGCTTGTAGGGATTCAAAATTTCCTGCAGGTGCCATTAATTCAATTTTCCTTGTTTGTGTCATTTTCTATTCATTTAACATACAAAATTATTAAAGCAGTAAAAACTATAGCATGACATATATCATTTTAGAAAAAGTAAAGGCAATAAAAAGTAATATCTATTATTTACCTGTATTTCATCCCAAAAACAAATCATGCTGAATATCAAGTAATTACATTGTTAATTGTTAAAAAATGTTAAAATAGTACTTTGTTTTGCATAGTACTGTAACAAAATTGTTTTTTGTGCGTCTATTAGGTATATAACAATTTAAATCAATCATCATGGCAACTACAACAAACAATCAAATTACTCACAAATTAAGCACTACCAAAGCAAATATTTGGAACTCGAAAAGACGTTACAGATAAACTAATAATCATCAATAAAAATAAAATCAATCATCATGGCAACTACAAACAACAATCAAATTACTCACAAATTAAGCGCTACCAAAGCAAACATTTGGAATTCAAAAAGACGTTACAGATAATATTTAATCATCAATCAATTAAAATCAATCATCATGGCAACTACAACGAACAACCAAATTACTCACAAATTAAGTACTACCAAAGCCAATATTTGGAATTCAAAAAGACGTTACAGATAATATTTAATCATCAATCAAAATAAAATCAATCATCATGGCAACTACAACGAACAACCAAATTACTCACAAATTAAGCACTACCAAAGCAAACATTTGGAATTCAAAAAGACGTTACAGATAATATTTAATCATCAATCAAAATAAAATCAATCATCATGGCAACTACAACGAACAACCTAATTACTCACAAATTAAGCACTACCAAAGCCAATATTTGGAATTCAAAAAGACGCTATAAATAATTTAAACTAACAACTTGAGATATGACACTTTACCTAAAACACCTACTAGCTATGATAAGTCAAAAGAAAACAGTTATAGCTAATAGCAACAAAATAATATGCCAAATAATAAACACTACAGAAGATAGCTTAACTGTCAAAATAAATCATTAAGGCAACTACAACGAATAATCAAATTAAGTACTACGAAAGCTAACATTTGGAACTCAAAAAGACGTTATAAATAATATTGAAAAATTTAAAACTATCATCATGAGAAAATTACAAGAAATACCTAAACGAATAAAACGCAAGTTAAAAAAATTGACTAAAATTAAATATTACCCAGAAAACTTTTATAATTATGATAATCAAATATTTACAGGAGCGACAAAATACCTTAGATAAGAACCATCAAAACCCTAATACCAATAAACGCTAATTCTATAGTTTCGTATAAAATTAGCGTTTAAACAGTATGCTATTACAATATCACATTGTTGCTTATTTTTTAAATTGCTTTACTATTCTTGAATCAGATATTTACACCATCAACAACTATCCGTTTAGCGTTATTAAATCAACGATTTTTAACTTGCTAATAGCTTTCACCTTCCCCCTACTACTTAACAGTTTTTATTTTATTATAACTTTAATTAAGTTCCTAATTATTGTATTGATGATAAACATATAAATATTATTTCTTTTCATTACTGTCAAATATTTTAAATAATTCCTTTTCGTTAAAAACAACAAAATCACTAAATATCAACTATTTACAACTATCTATGTTAAAAAGTGTTAAAAACAGTACTTTGTTTTACATAGTACTGTAAAAAGGTTTATCTTTGTATCTATATAAGATATATAACAAATTAAATTAAACATTATGGCAACTACAAACAATAATCAAATTTCGAAAAAAATAAGTACTACTAAAGCAAGTATTTGGAACTCAAAAAGACGTTACAGATAAACTAATAATCATCATGGCAACTACAAACAACAATCAGATTACTCACAAATTAAACACTACCAAAGCAAACATTTGGAACTCGAAAAGACGTTACAGATAAACTAATAATCATCATGGCAACTACAAACAACAATCAGATTACTCACAAATTAAACACTACCAAAGCAAACATTTGGAACTCGAAAAGACGTTACAGATAAACTAATAATCATCATGGCAACTACAAACAACAATCAGATTACTCACAAATTAAACACTACCAAAGCAAACATTTGGAACTCGAAAAGACGTTACAGATAAACTAATAATCATCAATAAAAATAAAATCAATCATCATGGCAACTACAAACAACAATCAAATTACTCACAAATTAAGCGCTACCAAAGCAAACATTTGGAATTCAAAAAGACGTTACAGATAATATTTAATCATCAATCAATTAAAATCAATCATCATGGCAACTACAACGAACAACCAAATTACTCACAAATTAAGTACTACCAAAGCCAATATTTGGAATTCAAAAAGACGTTACAGATAATATTTAAAACTTTAATCATGAGAAAATTACAAGAAATACCTAAACGAATAAAACGCAAGTTAAAAAAACTGACTAAAATTAAATATTACCCAGAAAACTTTTATAATTATGACAATCAAATATTTACAGGAGCGACAAAATACCTTAGATAAGAACCAACAATACCCTAAAACTAATAAATGCTAATTTTATAGTTTCGTATAAAATTAGCATTTATTATAAATCAATCCATCTGTCTTATTTATTATCGACAGGCTTCTCCCCTTTTTTAGGCATTGGTCCTCTTAAATGAATTACCAATCCGTTTAAGAAATTACGTAAAATCTGGTCACCACATTCCATGTACTTATCATGTTCTTCATTTCTAAAGAATGCTCCTAGTTCACTTTTTGATACTTTAAAATCTACTAAAGCACAAATTTCTACAATATCAGTATCACGTAATTTGTGTGCTACTCTTAACTTTTTAAAGATGTCGTTATTTGTTAATCCCATATTCTTACTATTTTAGTGTTTAAAAAAGTATCCTTTTTTAAGCTAATGTTGCTTCTTTAAATTTAATTCCCAATTCTTTTTGAATTTCAAACACACGCTCTAATTCAACTGGTAGAATAAAAGCTATTGAAACCCCTTTTTTACCAGCTCTTGCAGTTCTTCCACTTCTATGGGTGTAATATTCTAACTGTTGTGGTAATTGATGGTGTATTACAAAAGCTAAATTATTTACATCAATTCCTCTTGCAGAAACATCTGTAGATATCATTACTTGAATAACTTCCTTCTTAAAAGCACGCATTACTTTATCACGTTCTTTCTGTTGCATATCACCTTCTAAAGCACCTACTGAAAATCCCTCTTCTGTTAATTCTTTAGCTAATGCTTGAGTACCTAACTTAGTTTTACAAAATATGATCCCTCTACCTGTATCTTCTTTTCCTAAATACGCAATGATATCTGAAGTTTTTTCCTTGATGGTTGTTTTAATATACTGATGAGAAATATTGGCATTAACCAACGAATTCTCATTCACTGCTATTCTTGCAGCATCATCAGACATATACATTTTTATAATACGTTTGATTCCTTCCGGCATTGTAGCAGAAAATAACCATGTGTTTTTATTTGATCCAGTATGGTTAAGAATAGTATCTAATTCCTGTTTGAACCCCATACTTAACATTTCGTCAGCTTCATCTAAAACAACAGTTTTTACTTGTTTTAAATTTATAGTACCTCTATTGATCATGTCAATTAATCTACCTGGAGTAGCTACTATTACATGAGTAGTTCTTTCCAAGTTTTTTAGTTGCTTATCAATTTTTTCACCTCCAAATACAGCCTCTAAAAATATTTTATTCTCAGCATGTTTTGTAAACTTAAATAGTTGTTTTTTAATTTGTTGCACTAATTCACGAGTTGGCGATAAAATTAACGCTTGTACTTGATCATTATTAGTATCAATATGTTGCAATACTGGAATACCAAAAGCAGCAGTTTTACCGGTACCAGTTTGTGCTAATCCAATAAAATCTGTTTTTGATTTTAATAATAATGGAATTCCTTTTTCTTGAATTTCCGTAGGAGTCGTAATATTTAATTCTTTCAAAGATTTTACAATATCTTTTCGTACTCCTAAATGTGTAAATGTTGACATACTTTTGTTTCTATTGGCGGCAAATATACGCTTAATTAACAAGATAATCTTCTAAATACATACTATGAAGATTATAATAGGCAAAAGATTTTGTTTTCGTATTAATCGCAGTATTTTTGTGTTATAGCTTTACTTTTTATGAGAAAAATAACACACTTCCTATTTGATATCCTTGTTTCAAAAGGGATTGACACTACAATGGCTACATATATTAATATGATTGTGTTGCTTATTATATTATTGATAATAGTATTTATTATTGATTTTATTACTCGTAAAATTTTAATAGCAGCTTTTAGCCGTTTTGCTGCTAAATCAAAAACTAGTTTTGATGATATTTTAATTACCAATAAAACACCTCGGAATATTGCTCATATCATCCCTTTTTTATTAACATTTGAACTTACCCCAATAGTATTTACAGATTTTCAGATTTTTGAAAGTATCGTACATAAAGGATTACAGGTTTTTGGTGTAATACTTACGCTATGGATTGCTAGAAGTCTTTTGAATACTTTAAAAGACTTTTTTAAAACCTTACCTCGTTTAAAAGATAAACCAATTGACAGTTATATTCAGGTATTCATGATTTTTGCTTGGTTTATTGGTTTACTTTCTGTTTTAGCTATTGTAACTGATCGATCCTTTATTCAATTTATTACTACTATTGGTGCTGCGTCTGCAATTATCATCTTAATATTCAGAGATACTATCTTAGGTTTTGTTGCGAGTATACAGGTTTCTATAAATGATATGGTACGTATTGGTGATTGGATAACTTTTGAAAAATATGGGGCTGATGGTGATGTCATAGAAATTAACTTATCAACCGTTAAAGTTCAAAATTTCGATAAAACAATTACTACAATTCCTACCTATGCCTTGATTTCAGATTCCTTTAAAAACTGGAGAGGAATGGAAAACTCTAATGGAAGACGTATTAAAAGAGCTTTGAATATTAAGCTAAATAGTATAAAATATCTTTCTAAAAATGATTTGGAAAACTATGCTAAAATAGATATCATATCAACTTATTTAGAAAATAGAAGTAAAAAAATAGACAATTATAACACTGATAATTCCGTTGATAAATCATTACTATTAAATGGAAGGAACTTAACCAATATTGGTTTGTTCCGCAAATACGCAGAAACGTATTTACAAAATCATTCTGCTATTAATAAGGATATGATGATTATGGCTAGGCAGTTAGCTCCTACTTCACAAGGAATTCCTATAGAGATTTATGCCTTTAGCACAGACAAACGTTGGGAAAACTACGAGTATATTATGGCTGATATTTTTGATCACCTAATTGCAGCAGTTCCATTTTTTGAATTGGAACTTTTTGAATTGCCTAACAATGGGAGTTTTGATATTTAATAAATCAATTCCCTTTTTAGGTTTATATATTCTTATAATACTTGGTGCATATTTATCTAGAAGATTATCTGGTCTGATTGGTCTTTTTTCAAAACCTCCTCCAACAGTTGGGACAAATATGATTAAATACATTAGTAACACAGTCAGTACAAGATGTACACTCAAAAGTACATATTAAAGATTCAGTAGATTCGTTTAGTAAATTTTATTACAGTGTTCGCAATTTGGTCTAATTTCTAACATTATTTTACGACTATAAAACTTGCTTTAAAACCTGTTGATAAAAACCATTCTTGTGCAGTAATTATCACACCATTATAATCTATAACTCTAAATTTAGCAGTGTTTTCTCCAGCGAATCCTTGATTTAAAGCTAAAATTTCAATTTTATTAAAACCATCTACTAATTCAATATTTATACCTTGATAAGCGCTACTTAAAGTCATTGAGTATTCAAGAATAACATCATTTACAATGATTTGAATCTTATCTCCATCAACCATAAGATGATCTCTACATTCAATACTTATAAATGTACCATTTGATATAAAATCTCCTAAATACTGATCTCTCCCACCACTAGCCTTCATATTACTTTCATCCCAACGTTTTTGTAACTCATTACCTGCATCTAACAAATCAGACTTTTGTTCCATATAAAACGGCTTAGATTCCTTTAAAGGATTATTTAAATCTACCGTTGGTAATTTTGGCTTGTTAAATGTTTTATTTGGTTTTAGTGGAGTTATTTCTTTCTTATCTGCTGGAATAGCAATTCCTTTTTTTGTGCTAGAATCCAGCCCTACTTGCCCAAACAATGTTGCGGAAAACAAAAAACAAAAAACAAGATTAAGAAATACTTTCATGAATTTAATTTAATTAGTTTATAAAACTAACTTAAAATGATCAAATACAATGCCATTTAACATTAATTTAAAAAATGCTATTATCAACGGTATCATTCTCTTTAAAAAGTGAATGACTATCATCTAAATGGATTAATTTCTTCAAGCCAAATCGTGGTTCACTCCTACGCCAATAACTACTATTTGGATTATACACCTGATATTCTGTAGCTATTAATTTCGATAACTTTTGTGAAATTAATGTTCTGTAAGTTCTAGTGCTTGAATTGATGTAATAGTCGAATTTTCTATAACCTAAAAATTCTTCAAATTCTTTATGAAATTTTAAATCCCACCATCCATACAACCATAAACCAAATTTTGTTTGCTCTTTTATATTTCTACGAAATAAATAATGCAAAGAATTCTGAAACGGAACAGGAATATACAACGTTACCTCATAAGCCAATGACTTATCATTTGTGATTTCTTCCATTAATTTAGGGAAATTTGTCTTAAAAATCTCTAAATTACCAATTAAGGGTTTTAGGCTTTTAAAACCATCATCGTAATCAAACTCATTATGATGTGGCGATTCTAATACAAATAACACCTTTTTATAATTTAATTCTTCCTTTCTTTTAAAGTGCACCTTTCCTTTATGTATGCAAAAAGTCCAGTTTTTAACTAAGTGTTCCTGTCGGAAGAACTTACTTTTAATAACAATAAAATTATTTTCAACTATAAAAAAACGTTCGTCAATTTTAGTTTCATCAATATAACTTACCTCTTGTTCCGTAATACTAGTAATTCGTTGCCCTTTTCTGTTATATAAAGGAATATTTTTTATTGTTTGCATGCCCCAAAATTTAATCCCCTAATGGGGCTTTATAATCATTTCAAACTATTATACTTAGTAAGATGCTATTAATCTAACTTATAATAACCACATTTTAAATATGCTCCTTCAGGAAAACTATTAATCACCGGATGATCAATATCATGATAGGTATTATCAATAACTTTAAATTCACGAGAACCATTTTGAATTTCTGCTTCACAGATATCAAAAAAATTATCCGCTAAAACTCTTGACGAACACGATGCTAAAATTAGTAAACCTCCCTTAGCAGTTAACGAAGTTCCTAAGCGTGCTAAACGCGAGTAACTATGTATTGCTTTATCAACCTCCTTTGCACTTTTAGCAAATGATGGCGGATCAATAACTACAACATCAAATGTTTTTCCTTGTTTTATTAAATCGTGTAAACCAACAAAAGCATCTATAGCCATTGTTTTGTGAGTACCTGTATAAGCATTCAATTTACCATTTTGAACAGCCATTTCTAATGCTTGAGCGCTAATATCTAAACTAGTTACTTCACTAGCCCTATTAGCTAATGCATGTACCGAGAATCCTCCTGCATATGAAAATACATCTAGAACGGTTTTATTTTTTGACAATTCTCCTACACGTCTTCTGTTTTCTCTATGATCTAAAAAGTAACCTGTTTTATGTCCGTAAATTACATTGGCAGAAAAATTAACACCATGTTCTTTAAAAACAACTACATTATCAGCTAATTCACCATAAATCACCTGTCCTTCCATTAATCCGTATGTATTCTTACTTTTCTGAACATTTCTGCTTAATCTTAATACTGCAGTTTTACACCCGCTAAATTCTATTAAATGAGGAAGTATATCGTTTAAATACGGGAACCAAATTGCAGAATATAATTTTACTACCAATACGTCAGCATATACATCCGCGATAAAGCCAGGGAAACCATCCGCTTCACCATAAATAAATCGATAACTATTAGTATCCGTTGCTAAAAGTTCATTTCTAATGGCGTATACTGACTCAATTCGGTTTTTAAAAAAATCACTGTCTAATTTAGCAGGTTTTCCAAACTGAACTAGTTTTATTTTAATAGGCGAATTTGGATCATATAATCCACATGCTAAAAATTTATTTTTCTTATTGTCATAAACAACAACAACATCACCAGAGTTAGCCTCAACACTTTGTTTTACAATACTGTCTTCAAAAACCCAAGGGTGTCTTTTCTTAACCATTCGTTCCGCTTTTGGGCGCAATTTTACGGATATGACTTTTGTAGGTATAATAGGTAATGTTATCATGTGTATTTGTACTTATAGAAACTCAAAAATAAACATATATACGATACATTACATGTATTTATTAAAGAATTGCTTAACCTTAAATAAAAAGAGGATTTTATAATTTATTGTCTGAATAAAAGAAACCCTTCTACAAACAAAAAGCTCTCATAAATGAGAGCTTTTTTATATTGTTCCCATGTGTGGGATATTTTAATATTATTGTCCAAAAGAGTATTAAGAAATACTTTCTGGAAACATAAAGTTCAGAATTAAGCTTTAACAGCTAATACCTCAGCAACTTTAGCACCAATTTCAGCAGGAGAATCTACAACGTGGATTCCACATGCCTTCATTATCGCTTTTTTAGCTTGAGCAGTATCATCAGATCCACCAACAATAGCACCAGCGTGCCCCATTGTTCTACCAGCAGGAGCTGTTTCTCCAGCAATAAAACCAATTACAGGTTTTTTACTTCCACTAGCTTTGTACCAGTTTGCAGCATCAGCTTCTAATTGACCACCAATTTCACCAATCATAACGACTGCTTCCGTTTCTGGGTCATTTATTAACATTTCTACAGCTTCCTTAGTAGTAGTTCCAATAATTGGATCTCCACCAATTCCAATAGCAGTTGTAATTCCTAATCCTTCACGAACAACTTGATCAGCAGCTTCATAAGTTAAAGTTCCTGATTTAGAAACTATACCTATAGTACCTTTTTTAAATACGAAACCTGGCATAATACCAACTTTTGCTTCACCTGGAGTAATTACCCCTGGACAGTTTGGTCCGATTAAACGAGCGCTACTAGCTTTTACATATGCATTAGCTTTGATCATATCAGCAACAGGAATTCCTTCAGTAATTGTAATGATTACTTTAATACCTGCATCAGTAGCTTCCATAATTGCATCAGCAGCAAATGCTGGTGGTACAAAAATAATAGTTGTATCAGCTCCTACTTTTTCAACTGCTTCTTGAACAGTGTTAAAAACTGGTTTACCAAGGTGCTCTTGTCCTCCTTTACCAGGAGTAACTCCACCAACAACATTTGTTCCATAATCGATCATTTGACCTGCATGGAATGTTCCTTCACTTCCTGTGAAACCTTGAACTATAATTTTTGAATCTTTATTTACTAAAACACTCATTTTTTTAATTTTTTATAATTGTTACAAATGTAATTTTTTCTATCTAAACTTATAAACTTTTATCAGGAAACTTTTACTGATAAATATGCATTATTATCAACAGCCTTTTCATCTGCCATTTGACTCATTTCATGACAGCGAAATAATTTATCATCTTTTACTTCCCAAATTGAAATAAAATGCGCTAAACAAATCTCTTCTTCAGGATGATCATAAGAAACCGCATAATAAGTATAACGAACAGTTACAAAATTATCTTCTGCTATGATATGACTTATTTCTGATCTTAACTCTTTAAAAGATGCAGCTATACGTTTTCCATGCTCAATAATATCTTTGTAATTAAATTTTACAAAACCAGCACTACTACTCCAATACAATTCACACTCAGAATGAATAAACGATTTTAAAACCGCTTCATTTTTATAAAAATCTGATTCGTAAAACGATTTGACTAGCTCTTTTGGATTCATATTTAATTATTTCAGTTTCTTTATTATTTCTGGTAGTTTTCTAATGTACGCCATTTCTTTGAAACGCTCTCTTGCCTCTACAGCTGGAGATCCAAAGTATTTTTTATTTTCATCTGTAGAATGTCCTAAACCAGATTGCGCAAAAATTTCGGTTCCTTTAGCAATCGTTATTCCACTCTTAACACCAACTTGTCCCCAAAGAATAACCTCATCTTCTATAACAACACATCCTGCAACTCCTACTTGAGATGCTAATAAGCATTTTTTACCTACAATAGTATCATGCCCAATCTGAACTTGATTATCCAGTTTTGTACCTGCACCTATTGTAGTTGAAGCAGTAACGCCTCTATCAATGGTACACGATGCTCCAATATCAACATTATCTTCTATAACAACATTTCCTCCAGAAATTAATTTATCTCTAAACTCTGGTCTACTTTTATAATAAAATGCGTCAGCACCTAAAACCGAACCTGAATGTATGGTAACGTTATTACCAATAATAGTGTTGTCATAAATTGAAACATTTGCATGAATCAGACAATTATCACCGATAATTACATTATTCCCAACAAAAGAGGTTGGCTGAACTATAGTGTTATTTCCAATTTTAGCTGAAGCAGCAATTGTTCCTGTTGCTTTTTCAAAAGGCTTGAAATATTTTGTTAGTTTATTAAAATCTCTAAATGGATCATCAGAAACCAGCAATGCTTTTCCTTCTGGACATTCAACCTCTTTATTTATCAAAACAACTGTTGCGGCTGAATTCAATGCTGCATCATAGTATTTCGGATGGTCAACAAAAACAATATCACCCGCAGTTACTACATGAATCTCGTTCATTCCTAAAACAGGAAAATCAGCAGCTCCAACATAATTTGTGTCAATTATTGTCGCTATTTGTGATAATGTATGTACTTGAGGAAATTTCATTACTCCTTAACTCTTTCTTTATAAGTCCCTTTTTCAGTCTCTACTTTAATTTTATCTCCTTCATTAATAAACAAAGGCACATTTACAGTTGCTCCAGATTCTACAGTTGCTGGTTTTGTAGCATTTGTAGCTGTATTTCCTTTTACCCCTGGCTCAGTATGTGTAATCTCTAACACAACTGTAGCAGGCATATCAACTGATAAAGGCATTTCATCTTCAGCATTAATTAACACAGTAACCACTTCTCCTTCTTTTAATAATCCAGGAGCGTCAAGAGAATTTTTCTCTAAAGTAATTTGGTTATAATCTTCCACATTCATAAAATGAAAAGTATCTCCTTCAGGGTATAAAAATTGGAATTTTTTCGTTTCTACACGAACCTCATCAATTTTTCTACCTGATGGAAATGTATTATCAATTACCTTTCCTGAAGTAACACTTTTTAATTTTGTACGAACAAAAGCAGGTCCTTTCCCTGGTTTTACATGTAAAAATTCAATAATTTTATAAATATCATTGTTATATCTGATACATAATCCGTTTCTAATATCTGAAGTAGATGCCATAATTTTGTTTTTTTAATTTGATTTAAAATATCCTTTCATAATTCCACGCTTTGAATTTTTAATAAACATTAAAATTTCATCACGCTCTTTAGAAGCTGTCATTTCCGCTTCTATTACTGCAGCAGCTTGTGAATTATTGTGTTTTCCTTGATAAAGGATTCTATATATGTTTTGAATTTCTCTAATTTTTTCAATTTCATATCCTCTTCTACGTAAACCAACTGAATTAATCCCTACATAAGAAATTGGCTCTCTTGCAGCTTTTACATACGGAGGTACATCTTTACGAACTAAAGTTCCTCCAGTAACGAAAGCATGATTTCCAATTGAACAAAATTGATGTACAGCAACCATACCAGCTAAAATAACATTATCTCCAACAGTTATATGTCCTGCTAAAGTAGTATTGTTCGAGAAAATACAGTTATCTCCTACAATACAATCATGTGCTATATGACAGTAGGCCATAATTAAACAATTGTCCCCAACTACAGTTTTCATTTTATCAGTAGTACCACGGTTAATTGTTACACATTCTCTGATGGTTACATTATCACCAATTTCAGCAGTAGTGTCTTCATCATTATATTTCAAATCTTGTGGTACAGCAGAAATTACTGCTCCAGGAAAAATCCTACAATTTTTACCAATTCTAGCGCCTTCCATAATGGTTACGTTAGATCCTATCCAAGTTCCATCTCCTATAACTACATTATTATGAATAGTTGTAAAAGGTTCAATAACAACATTTCTTGCTATTTTAGCTCCTGGGTGTACGTATGCTAATGGTTGATTCATATTGTTATTGTTTTTTTGCTATTTGTGCCATCATTTCTGCTTCTGCAACTACTTTACCATTTGCGTAAGCATACGCTTGCATATGACAAATACCTCTACGTATTGGAGATATTAAACTACAGTGGAAAAATAATGTATCACCGGGTAAAACTTTTTGTTTGAATTTAACATTATCAATTTTCATGAAAAATGTTAAGTAATTTTCAGGGTCTGGAACAGTACTTAATACTAGTATCCCTCCTGTTTGTGCCATTGCTTCTACCTGTAAAACTCCAGGCATTACTGGCGCATCTGGGAAGTGACCTACAAAGAATGGTTCATTCATCGTAACATTTTTCATTCCTACAACATGAGTATCAGAAAGTTCTAATATTCTGTCAATCAATAAAAATGGAGGTCTATGAGGCAACATATCCATTATTTTATGGATATCCATCAACGGTGGCTGATTTATGTCATAAACAGGGACTTTATTACGTTTTTCTTTTTTAATTATTTGCGCCATCTTTTTTGCAAACTCAGTATTTACAAAATGACCTGGTTTAGTAGCAATAACTTTCCCTCGAATTCGAGTTCCTATTAATGCTAAATCACCTATGACATCTAATAATTTATGACGAGCAGCCTCATTTGGATGATGTAATGTTAAATTATCTAAAATACCATTAGATTTAACTGATACATCTGTTTTATCAAAAGCTTTCTTTAACTTCTCCATTGTTTCAGCAGATATCACTTTATCTACATAAACAATTGCATTATTCAAATCACCACCTTTAATTAAACCATGATCTAACAAAGTTTCAATTTCATGCAAAAAACTAAACGTTCTAGAATCCGAAATTTCAGCTTTAAAATCAGAAAGTTTTTTTAAACTTGCATTTTGAGTACCTAATACTTCAGTACCATAATCTACCATTGTAGTTACTTGGTATTCATCTGAAGGCATAATCATTACCTCACAACCAGAAGCTTCATCAGTATATGTAATAATATCTTTTACTATATACTCATCTCTATCAGCACCTTGCTCAACTATACCAGCTTTCTCAATTGCTTCAACAAAATATTTAGAAGAACCATCCATAATAGGTGGCTCTGGTGAATTCATTTCAATTAAACAGTTATCAACCTCTAATCCTACTAAAGCAGCTAATACGTGCTCAGAAGTATTAATTTGAACCCCTTTATGCTCCATGTTAGTTCCACGCTGTGTTTCTGTAACATATTCCGCTTTTGCTTGAATTACTGGGTTTCCATCTAAATCAGTTCTAGAAAATGCATATCCATGATTTTCTGCAGCTGGTTTAAATGTTAACGTAACTTCCTTACCTGTATGAAGTCCAATTCCTTTTAAAGTAACTTCACTTTGAAGTGTTCTTTGTTTTACAACAGTATTACTCATTGTTGTTTATTTTTTTTTCTAATTTATTTAATTGACTTACTATTTTTGGTAAGTTCTTAAAATGTACATATGATTTTACATAGTTACCGTAGTCTATAGCTGGAGAACCATAAAGTTTCTCTCCATCTTTTACACGATGACCAATACCTGTTTGTGCTTGTACTCTAACTTTATTCCCTATAGTCATATGTCCTGCAACACCTACTTGACCTCCAAACAAACAATATTCTCCAATTTTTGTTGAACCAGCAATCCCTGTTTGAGCAGCAATTACAGTATGTGAACCAATCTCTACATTATGAGCTATATGTACTTGATTATCTAGTTTTACTCCACGACGAATAATTGTAGCACCTAAAGTTGCTCTATCAATAGTTGCAGCAGCTCCTACTTCAACATTATCTTCTAAAATAACATTTCCAATATGTGGTATCTTCTGAAATTCACCATTTTCATCTGGTGCATATCCAAAACCATCAACTCCTACTATTGCTCCACTATTAATAACACAGTTATTTCCGATCTCTGTATCTGAATAAATTTTAGCACCTGAAAATATAGTTACGTCATTTCCTATGGTAGTATTGTCACCAATATAAGCGTGAGGATATATTTTCACATTCTCTCCTAAAACAACATTCTCTCCTAAATAAGAAAAAGCTCCTAAATATACATTTTCACCATATGAAGCTGTATCTGATTTAAAAGAAGGGTTTTCAATCCCTACCTTATTGTTTTTTGCTTGATTGTAATATTCAAGTAATTTAGAGAATGATTTATACGCGTCATCAACTTTTATTAAAGTAGTCGTTATCTCTTTTTCTGGAACAAAGTCTCTGTTAACAATAGTAACTGATGCTTGTGTAGTATATATATGTGGTGTGTATTTTGGGTTTGCCAAAAAGGTCAATGCCCCATCAACACCTTCTTCTATCTTTGCTAGCTTCGATACTTTAGCTTCAGGATTCCCTTGAATCTCCCCATCTAAAATACCTGCTATTTGTTCTGCTGTAAATTCCATTATCCGCAAATATAAAAAATTGTTAATTGTCTTTTGGATAACAGACAAAGTATTTTTTTACTGGTTTAGACAAAGCCTTTAAATTAAGATGATCTGACGCTTCCGCAACATCAATAACTTCTTGTGTTTTTAATAGAATTTTAATACCGGATTTTTGACTATCATACGCCTGATTACTTACTGTCGATTTGAATACAAAATAACCTACTTCATGATCAGACAAACTATATTTTTCTTTCGTTTTCAGTTTCAATTGTTCAAAATCCGAATCAGAAATAGCTTCTTTAGTTAATTTTACTTTTAACAACTCACGATTAATAATCATTTTAGATAAATTAGATAGTACTACGTCATCATGAGTCATCCATGATTTCATTCCTGCAACAATATCATAATCATCTAAAGTGGAGAATATTTCCAATTCATTATCACCAAAATTGGAAGCATCTATTTGATGCTTTAAAAAATAATCAAATGGCTTACTAGCTTCTACTACCACTCCATTTAACACTAACTCTTTAGCTCGTTTTAAAACTTTTACTAATAAGCTCTCAGCAACTAAACTTGTTTTATGTAAATACACTTGCCAATACATCAACCTCCTAGCTAGTAAAAATTTTTCTACAGAGTAAATCCCTTTCTCTTCAATTACCAGCTCATCATCAACTACATTTAACATCGTGATAATTCGCTCAGAATTCACATTCCCTTCTGCAACTCCAGTATAAAAACTATCTCTTTTTAAATAATCTGCTCTATCCATATCAAGCTGACTACTAATTAACTGATTGAAAAAACAACGATGATAATCTCCTTTAAAAATTTGAATGGCCAAGGATAACTTACCATCAAACTCATCATTTAACGCACTCATGAATTTTAACGAAATTTCTTCATGTGTAATACCTTCAACAATACTATGCTCCATAGCGTGCGAAAACGGCCCATGACCAATATCATGTAATAATATAGCTAATAACAAAGCTGTAGTTTCATCTTCAGAAATCTGAACAGCTTTAAAACGCAATACTTTAATAGCTTCACTCATCAAATGCATACACCCTAAAGCATGATGAAAACGGGTGTGATGTGCTCCTGGATACACCAAATAGGTTAATCCCATTTGAGAAACACGTCTTAAGCGCTGAAAATAACGATGTTGTATCACATCAAAAATAAGTTCACTAGGAATTGTAATAAAACCGTATATCGGATCGTTTAATATCTTGAGTTTGTTGTTTAACTTCAAAGAGCATTAGTTTTATGAGTTCTTTCACAAACTTAACAATTTGTTTTTGTAATATTACAGTAGCTTAAAACTTTATTTTAAATGAATAGTATCAAGATTCTTTGGGTTGACGATGAAATAGATTTATTAAAACCACATATTTTATTTTTAGAAAAAAAAGACTGCTCGGTAACCACTTGCGTTAGTGGAGCTGAAGCATTAGAAATAGTTGATGAACTTAATTTTGATATTATTTTCTTAGACGAAAATATGCCTGGATTAACGGGTCTTGAAACACTAACTGAACTTAAAGAAAAGAAAGCACATATACCTGTAGTGATGATCACCAAGAGTGAGGAGGAACACATTATGGAAGAAGCTATCGGCTCAAAAATAGCTGATTACCTTATCAAACCCGTCAATCCTAATCAGATACTACTAAGCATCAAGAAAAACTTGGATTTTTCTAGATTAATTTCTGAAAAAACAACTTCTAATTATCAACAGGAGTTCAGAAAGATTTCTATGTATTTAGCCATGGTTAATTCTTGGGACGAATGGGCAGAGTTATACCAGAGACTAATATACTGGGAGCTTGAATTAGAAAGTATTGAAGATTACGGAATGCAAGAAATTTTAGCTTCTCAAAAAACTGAAGCCAATAATGAATTCTGTAAATTTATAGATAGAAATTACCCTGACTGGTTTAGTGGGAATGATGACGCACCAATGCTTTCTCATAATCTATTTAAAAAATGGATTGCACCAGAATTAAGCGAACAACCTACTCTATTAGTAGTTGTGGATAACTTACGTTATGACCAATGGAAAGCGTTCGAACCAACGCTTGCTACTTATTACAAAAAAACTAAAGAAGAACCTTTTTGCAGTATTTTACCTACAGCTACACAATATGCTAGAAACGCAATATTCTCCGGATTAATGCCTTCAGATATGGAGAAAAAGCATCCTGACTTTTGGCTAAACGATACAGATGAAGGTGGTAAAAATATGTTTGAAAATGATTTTCTTAAGGCTCAAATTAAAAGGCTTGGACTAAACATTAAACATGAATATTTCAAAATAACAAATTTAAATGCCGGTAAAAAGTTAGCAAACAACTTTAAGCAATGTGCTTCAAACGACTTAACTGTACTTGTATATAATTTCGTAGATATGCTATCGCACTCAAAAACCGACATGCAAGTAATAAAGGAATTAGCTTCTGACGACAAGGCGTACAGATCATTAACACAAAGTTGGTTTAAGAACTCTCCTTTATTGGATATTATCACTCAAGCTCAAGGGCTTGGAATGAAGTTAATCATTACAACGGATCACGGAACCATTAACGTTACTGCTCCATCGAAAGTAATTGGTGACAAACGTACCAGTTTAAATTTACGCTATAAAACAGGTAAAAGCCTTACCTATGAAAAAAAAGATGTTTTAGTTGCTAAAGATCCAAAAACAATACACCTACCTAGCATTAACATGAGTAGTTCTTTTATTTTCGCTAAAGGTGACTTGTTTTTCGCGTACCCCAATAACTATAATCACTATGTAAGCTATTTTAAAAACACATATCAACACGGTGGAGTTTCTTTAGAAGAAATGGTTATACCGTTTGTAGTTATGGAACCAAAATAAAACTTGTTAAACCCCATATTATTTCGCCTGTATTGAAATTTACATATCAATTATCTGAGTTAAAAGACATCTCAACTAAAATTCTATCACAACTTGATTCTCCAAAAACTTTATTGTTTTATGGAGAAATGGGTGTAGGAAAAACAACTTTAATCAAGGAACTTGTAAAACAATTAGGAGTAACCGACACTACCTCTAGCCCAACGTTTTCTTTAGTTAACGAATACCAAGGAAGCAACAGTACCGTTTTTCATTTTGATTTTTATCGAATTGACACTGAAGAAGAAGTGTATGACATCGGTATTGAAGACTATTTTTACCAAAATGCATGGTGTTTAGTAGAGTGGCCTAATAAAATACCAAATTTAATCCCTGAGGACGCCGTTGTTATTCAGTTAATTGAAAATATTGACGGAAGTAGATCCATAGAAATTACAACTTCAGAAAGCAATAATTAAAAAAATATTTGTAATTTGGATGAAACCGACTAAATCAAATGAGTAACGTACTATCACCTTTTTCGAAACAACAACTACTTCCACAAGAAGAAACACTTGAATTAATACGTAAAAAAGGAGACCTTTTTATAGGATTACCAAAAGAAACTTCATATCAAGAAAAAAGAGTTTGTTTGACTCCTGATGCCGTTGCAGCATTAGTTTCACAAGGGCATCGGATTTTAATTGAAGCTAACGCAGGAAATGCTTCAGGATTTAAGGACACGGATTACAGTGAAGCGGGTGCCGAAATAACTAATGATACCAAGAAAGTTTTTTCTTGCCCTATTATATTAAAAGTCGAACCGCCATCTTTAAGTGAAATTAAACTTATAAATCCACAAACATTATTGATATCGGCATTACAGCTAAAAACTCAAAATAAAAAGTATTTTGAAGCATTAGCATCAAAAAGGATTACTGCCTTGGCTTTTGAATTTATTAAAGATGACGACGGGACTTTCCCTGCCGTTAGAGCACTAAGTGAAATTGCCGGAACTGCATCTGTTTTAATAGCTTCAGAATTATTAGCTAACACTAACGAAGGAAATGGTTTATTACTAGGGAATATTAGTGGCGTCCCTCCTACCGAAGTTGTTATTATTGGCGCTGGAACTGTTGGTGAATTTGCAGCCAGATCGGCAATTGGTCTTGGTGCAAATGTTAAAGTTTTTGACAACTCCTTAACAAAATTACGCTGTATTCAAGCGAACTTAGGTAGGCCAGTTTACACCTCAACATTACAACCAAAAAACCTGCTAAAAGCACTTTTACGATGTGATATTGCTATTGGTGCAATAAGAGGAAAAAACCGATCTCCGATTATTGTTTCGGAAGAAATGGTAGAACAAATGAAACCTGGATCAGTAATTATGGATGTCAGTATTGACATGGGAGGTTGTTTTGAATCCTCAGAAGTTACTACACACGATAAACCAACATTTAACAAACACGATGTAATTCATTATTGTGTCCCAAACATCCCTTCAAGATACTCAAGGACAGCCTCTAAGGCAATAAGCAACATCTTTACTCCCTATCTTTCTAAAATTGCAGAAGATGGCGGTATAGAAAATGCCATTCGTTTTGATAGAGGTTTGAAAAATGGTTTGTATTTTTACCACGGAATTTTAACTAGCAAATCTGTTTCAGATTGGTTCGGATTACCATATAACGATGCAAATTTATTGATCTTTTAGCCCACTAAAAACACTTAATGTTTTACTATTAAGGTAATTATTTCTAATTTTGCTTCTTTTTATAAATTATTTAAATTTTAGCATGAATTTTATTCAACGTTTTAGTTATTATCTTGTAGGAATTATACTAGGTAGTATTGTAGTGTATTTTATATGGGGGAAAAAGAAAACTTCTTTTTGCTACCTCCCTAACTGTAGAGCCTTAAAAGATATTCGTATAAAAAAACGAGCTTTTGCCCCGTTAGTACAAACATTAGTAAATAATAAAGAATTAGACACAGCTGCTATTACAGATGCCTACTTGAACGGAAGTATTGATTTCTCTAAGAGTAATACAAAAATTAAAAGTTGTAAAACATATGTAATTGAAAGTAATTACAATCAAAAATCTTATGAGTTTTTAGTTGAAAATTGTGACAGTATTGCAATGATTAAAAATGTAGTAATTAAATAGCTTTTAAATTCATGGCAAACCCAATTCAAGAGTGGATAAACGAAGACGAAAAACTATACAACTTAATTATAGAAGTACAATCATCTGACAAAAATCCAAATACACAAGCAGAAATAGCATTTAACAAGCTATGTGAGCTTTATGACATCCCAAAAATGCCAGAGGATGTGACAACAATTGAATACAATTCTGAAAATATTCATGACTCAAGATCTCTTTTTGAAGAGCATGCTGTACTGAAATTTCTTGCTCCTGAAGAAGAAGACCCAAGAGGGATAGTTCTTTCAGCTGCACACAACATATTACACAACAATCTTGTAAACTATTACGAAATTGCTAAAAAAGAATACGACAACGAAATTCCAGAAGTTTGTCAAATTGGAGTTAGCGGCACAGGATACTCTTCAAAAGTTGTCTTCTTCCAAAAAGAAACTCAAAACTGGGAGGATCTTGGTTGCTTAACAATTGCTAGCATCAACAAACAATCTACTTTATAAAACTTTTGTAAAATAAAAACAGCTCCTAAGTCTATCTGATTTAGGAGCTGTTTTATTACTGTCAATTGAAAAATTACAGTTTTCTTCTTTTTCGTTCTTCTTTCAATAAATTCAATTCTCGAGTAGTTTGACCAGCTACAGAAGTATTTTCCTCAGCTCTACGAATTAAATACGGCATAACATCTCTAACAGGACCAAAAGGCAAATATTTCGCCACGTTATACCCAGCTTTAGAAAGGTTATAACTAATATGATCACTCATACCATACAATTGCCCAAACCAAATAGCATCAGAATTTACAGGTATATTTTGCTCTTGCATTAATTGCATTACTAAATAAGAGCTGTCTTCATTATGCGTTCCTGCAAATAATGAAAGCTCCCCAATATTCGCTATCATAAAGGAGATTCCTGCGTCAAAATTCCTATCCGTTGCTGCTTTACTCTCACATATAGGAGACGTATAATCATTTTCTATAGCTCGATCATTTTCTTTTTCCATGTAAGCACCACGAACCAACTTCATCCCTATATAAAAACCTTTTGCTTTTGCTTCCGCATGCAATTCTTTTAAATAGCCTAACCTATCCCAACGATACATTTGCAGTGTATTAAATACAATTGCTTTTTCAGTATTGTATTTACGCATCATGTCAGCTACTAAGTCATCAGCTGCATCTTGCATCCAACTTTCTTCAGCATCAATTAATAATTTTACATCTTTTTCTTTTGCTAATGCACACACCTTATCATATCGAGCTACTACTCTATCCCATTCTTTAGTTTCCTCAGCTGTCAGTTCAACTTCGTTACCTACTTTTTCATACAATTCAATTCTTCCAAAACCTGTTGGCTTAAATACCGCAAAAGGAATAGCCTCCTTTTCTTTCACAAAATCCAACAACTTTATAGTCATATCAAACGCAGCATCAAACTGTGCCTCATCTACCTTTCCCTCTACCGAGTAATCCAAAACACTACAAACCTTCTTAGCGTACATTTTATCAATAACCGGCATACAGTCATCTTCTGACACTCCTCCACAAAAATGATCAAACACGGTAGCTCTAATCAACCCCTCTACTGGCAATTTCGCCTTAATAGCAAAATTAGTCATTGCAGTACCAATACGTACTAAGGGCTCATTGGCTATCATTTTAAATAAAAAATAAGCGCGTTCTAGCTCTGAATCCTTCTTAAGAGAAAAAGCTACTTCTGTGTTGTTAAATAATTTGTTCATGGTTTAATAAATTATCAGCTATTATTTGCTAATTAAACTAATATCGATGTTTTAAAAAAATCATTGATAATAATGTATCAGCTTATACTTATATATAAACAAAACTATATTTTTTTTGATTATTACACTAACTTTTCAATACTTGTATTAAAAAAATCTTGTTTCTTTACGTCGTTCTATAAAATCAATTTTTTCGATTATCAATTTAAGTACTATGAAGGCTATTAAATCACAAGATTCAACCGTATACTTCAACGAGGAATGTTATTTAGCTATAAACAAGCATTTAGCTACAAATAACTATTCAAAATTATTTCTTATCGCTGACGAGAATACACTTGAGCATTGTTACCCAACTTTTTGTAGTAAACTTGAAACATCTCTTGAAATAGAAGTGATTCAAATAACCTCTGGCGAAGAACATAAAAACATAGAAACCTGTTCTGGTGTCTGGAATGCTTTGTCTGAATTAAACGCAGACAGAAAGTGTTTAATTATAAATATTGGAGGTGGAGTTGTAACTGATTTAGGAGGGTTTGTAGCTTCTACATACAAAAGAGGGGTAAATTACATTAATGTACCTACGAGTTTATTAGCAATGGTTGACGCTTCTGTTGGAGGTAAGACAGGTGTAGACTTAGGGAGTTTAAAAAATCAAATTGGAGTGATTAACACTTCTGAAATGGTATTGATTGATACTGAATTTCTTAAAACACTTCCACAAAACGAAATGCGCTCAGGATTAGCAGAAATGTTAAAACACGGACTCATACAAGATGAACTGTATTGGAATAAAATGAACGACCTATCCGAATTAACCACTGACGATTTAGATAATTTAATTTACGAATCTGTAATTATAAAGAATAACGTAGTTACTCAAGATCCAAATGAAGAAGGATTACGTAAAACACTTAATTTCGGACATACTTTAGGACACGCTATTGAATCACATTTTTTAGAAAGCGAAAACAAAACAACTTTACTTCATGGTGAAGCTGTAGCGGCTGGAATGATCTTGGCTTGCTATATATCCACTAAATTGACAAATTTCGATAAAGACAAATGTGATGCAATTAAAAACAGCATCTTAAACACTTATGATAAAGTGGTTTTTGACACTAGTGATTTAGCACCTATTATTGAATTAATGAAATTTGATAAGAAAAACTCTCACGGTAACATCAATTTCGTACTACTAAGTGACATTGGAGTAACCGTAGTTGACTGTATTGTCCCTAACGAACTTATACTTGAATCATTTGAGTACTATAAGAACTAAACCAAGTAGCGCTGCTTAACAATATTAACATGGTGCTTTTGGTGCCCTATTATTAAATAACCGGCAGCCCTTACACTCATAGCATCCCCACCTGAGACTCCTATTTTCAATAGGGTATCCTCACTAAAAGTTTCAAACAAACTAATAGTTGACTTTCTTAGCGTTACAAATTCATCCAATAAAGAAGGTAAGTCTCTATCATTTGCATTAGAAGTGGATACAAAATCATTCTCAGAGAAACCTGCTAAGTCTGTTTTATCTGCCCTTGCAAATCGCAGTGCTCTATACTGAAATATACGCTCCGTGTCAATCACATGAAGCATCAACTCTTTAATTGTCCATTTTCCTTCTTGATATGAATAGCTTAGCTTTTCCGCGTCAATTCCCTTAAAAAAAACAACAAACCCCTGTAAAGCGTCCTCTAATGCGTTTATCAAGGGTGTGTCTGGCACCAAATCCAAATATAATTTCTGATAAGGCACATATTCATTAACACTAAGTGTTACTGTATTCATATATCTTTATTTTAAAACAATAAAAGCCCTCTATTGATAATACAAAAGAGGGCTTTTATTAAAAATATACTATCCTTAGATTTCTTTAAAAATAGTACTCATTAATCGTTTTTTATCATTGATACTCTCCTCAAGAGAAATCATTGTTTCCGTTCTATACACCCCATCAATGTCATCTATCATAAAAATAACATCTTTAGCGTGCTGTGTATCCTTTGCTCTTATTTTACAGAAAATATTAAACTTACCCGTTGTGATATGTGCAACCGTAACAAATGGGATTTCATTAATTCGCTCCAAAACGAATTTTGTCATCGATGTTTTTTGTAAAAATATTCCTACGTATGCGATAAATGAATACCCCAATTTTTCATAATCAACACTTAGTGAGGACCCTGTAATAATACCTGCTTCTTCCATTTTCTTTACACGAACATGTACTGTCCCTGCAGAGATTAATAATTTTTTTGCAATATCAGTAAAAGGAACTCTTGTGTTGCGGATAAGCATATCCAATATTTGGTGATCTATTTCGTCTAACTTAAACTTGGCCATTGTGTAATTCTATCTATTAGTTCAGAAGACAAATATAACTTTTTTGCTAGGAAACGGCTATTTTATCTGCGAAATCTACTCCGTTTATTGATATTTTATTAATTATTGTCAATAAATCAGGTGTTTTGTCGGTATTATTTATCAATATTGAATTTTGATCACCATCAATTTCCTTGTGTCCGAAATACTCCTCCAGGCTTCCTACTTTAGCTACTTTAGGTAAAAACAGCAATTCTTCACCTTTTAAAGTTTCCTCATACTGTATAGCCAAGTCAACCAGTTCACCATCACTATTAGTTATATTTCTAATAATTATATCGAAAAATAACTTCTGGTTCTCTGGTAGATTAAAATAAGATTGGTAACCATCCCCTTTATTCTCTCCATTTGCAATACAGATAAACGAAGTCATTAATGCCTTATATATAAAAAACCTTGTCTTTTCTCTTTTATAATCTCCGGGGAAATGCCCAGCTTCAAATAATATTGTAGGCGTATTCATTGTCTGAAAACTATCTCCTACACAATTAATATTAAAACCATCATCATACCTTGAAATTTGATCCAGTAATACACCTTTTAAAGCATTATTAATAGCCACAACAACCTCCATAGCCACTTTACGTGTTTGAGTTACAGAACGCTGCTCGTCTTGCGCAGGAGACAAAAATGACAACACTGATGAGTTTGCAGAATATCCAGCACTAAATATTGTTCTTTGACCATGCAAATTAAAACAATAATCAGGCTTAAAAGTTTTATAAGTACTCAACAACACTTTACTTTCAGGCTGACTTAATTGTTGAGCATCTCTATTTAAATCTACATTATTCGCATTTACTCGCGTATATTTTTCAGCACCATCAGGATTTAAAATAGGGATCACACAGAATGTACATTCCGAAAGTAAACGAGAAACTACTTCATCATCATGATGCAATCTATTAAAAAAATCAAATAAAGCCTTAGTGGTCGTGCTTTCATTTCCATGCATTTGCGACCAAACTAAAATTCGTTTTTTCCCAGTTCCAAACACATAAGAATTGATTACTTTTCTTTCAACCGACAATCCAACTTTTTGTATTTCAATTATATTTTTATGCTGATTATTTAATGGTTCTATATGAGCATTCGTTATATACCTTTCTAGTAATTTATGCTCCTTAAATGAATTATATTCTACCATTGTTTTTTTTATTTCTACAAATGTAAACATTCTATTTGTTACAATTGTGAACGCATGACTGAATCGAGTGTGTTTACAATTGTACACGTTTCAGCGAACTTGTAATCAACTACTACCACTCTTTATTTATTTAAAAAGCCAATAAGCCTTACTTGTCTTGTTTTCAGTTAATTAGATGTATCTATATAAACAATTACTTGTGGTTGAAAATTAAAGCACCTACCTTTTGTTTTAGTTACAGGTATAATTTGTATACCTTTGTAAACAAGTTTACAGCCTTATGAAAGACAGCACTGCATTTACAGATCGTTTACAAAAGTTACTAGAACATTACGACTTATCAGCCTCTGGATTTGCAACTACAATTGGTGTACAGCGCTCAAGCATTTCTCATGTCCTTTCAGGAAGAAACAAACCAAGTTTAGATTTTGTAATGAAGTTATTACATCACTTTAATGAGGTTTCAATTGAGTGGTTAATTGACGGAAAAGGGTCGTTTCCAAAATCAGAAATCACCCCTACTCCAATTCAAAAACCTGAAGAAAAAACTACCCCTATACTATCTCAAGAAAAGGAAACAGTAAAAACACTTCCTCCTATTATTTCGGAATTGACTTCTAAAAAAAATGGTGATAAAGAAATTACCAAAATCATAGTATTATATTCTGACGGAAGCTTTGAAGCTTTTCAAAATTAAGTTACTTATAACCTATTAATTTCGTTACTTTGTTTCTGTTAATCCCACATGTATCATCTTAATATGAAAAACGCTTACTTTCTACTTTTAATCATATTTGCTTCTTGTACTAATTTAGAACGAAATTGTTCAGACTTTAAAACTGGAAGTTTTGAATACGAATACGAAATTGATGACAAAAAAATTAAAGCCACATTTACTAGGTCAGAAACTTTGGAAATAGACTACAACGGAAAAAACATTGACTCCATTAATGTAAGATGGATAAACGATTGTGAATATGTTCTTAAAACCATAAATCCAAAAACACTAGCTCAAAAAAAAGCGATTCATATAAAAATATTGAGCACAAAAGGGAATACATACACTTTTGAATCAAAAATAATCAATGACCCTCAACAAAGAACTAGCAGAGGAACTGTTACTAAAACTAATTAAACCAAACACCACAAGCAAACTACCTCCTAGTTTAAATCACAACACCCCTTTAAAAACAAGTCTTTTTAAAGGGGTGTTGTGATTTAAATAGCTTTTTTTGTATCTTTAAATAATCAACTCATACTGAACTTTGAATTTTAAATTTCTTTTCATTTATGCTATAGGAATACTACCCTTTTCTATTAAGGCACAAACAAGTGAGTTCATTAATTACAATAACGACTCTAGAATAATACGCGTAGGTGCACACCTAGAGGTTTACGAGGACAAAAAAAATGATTTAACCATTGATCAAGTAAGTAAGCTAAACACCTTTAAAAACTACCATAAAACTATTCCTAGCTTTGGATTATCCGGGAGTACTTTTTGGGCTAAGTTCAATTTTAAAAACAATAGCGATTATCAAGATTTTATTTTAGAATTCAATAAAGTAGCTATCCAAGAATTAAAGCTATTTTATAAAGAAAGCGATACGAGTACAAAATTCACTGAACAAACATTATCACTCAACAAAAAGAAATACAGTGGAAGACTGTTTTTATTTAATCTAAACATTCCTCAAAACAGCTCTAGAACAATTTTTATTAAGTTTAAAAGTAGTTGGAGCGTTACATTTCCTATGAAAATAAGTTCCAAGGAACAAATGTTTCACAAACTATTTGATGAAGAGCTATTCAACGGACTATATATAGGCGTATTCCTTATCATGGTTTTTTACAACCTATTCATTTACTTTTCAATAAAAGATAGAAGTTATATACTATATGTTATTTACATTTTTCTTTTTTTACTCTTCCAGATGAATGAAAATGGATTCTTTTTTAAATATTTTTTATACAAAACGCCACACATTTACGATGTCGCAGTAAAGACACTGCCAATAGCCACCAGTATTGCCGCTATATATTTTATTAGGGATTTTATTAAAGCCCCAAAATACATCCCTATAATTGATAAGTTTCACATTGTAATTGTAATACTATTTTTAACCACTATATTTTTTGCTTTCGACGAAAAATACAATCACGCAGCTTTTATAAGTTTGAATATTCTAACACTTGTAGCAGCCCTTTATGCGTTATTTACGGGGTTTGCAGTAATACATAAAGGTTTTAAACCTGCTTGGTTTTTCATTATAGCTTGGTCCGTACTTATAGTATCTATAACACAATTTAACTTAAGTAGTTTAGGAGTACTCCCATACTACCCTATAACAGATCATTCACTTAAAATAGGGTCAGTTTTTGAAATAGTGCTCCTTTCATTAGGTTTAGCAAACAGAATAAATGTTTTAAAAATGGAAAAGGAAGCTTCCCAGGCCGAAGCTTTGGTTTTAGTAAATGAAAAAAAGGCTCTTGTTGAGAATCAAAACTTTAAACTAGAAAATCTAGTCGCCAAACGGACTGAAAAACTAGAGCTAAGAAATGAGATCATTAACAAAAAAAATGAAGAAAAGTCTATCATGATGCGCGAAATCCATCATCGTGTAAAAAACAACCTGCAAATGATAAACAGTATGGTTCGCTTACAATCAAGATACACCACAGCCGAAAATGCTGAAAACTCCTTAAAAGAAGTGGAAAGACGCATACAGACCATGGCCTTGCTACACGAAAAAATGTATCAGTCAGACAACTTAATTGAAATTAACATTAAAGAATATATTCAAAGCGTATTGAATGATTTATTTAACATTTACAACGTAGATAAAAAAATTACTTTCGATTTAAATATCACAGATTTAAACTACAAAACAGAAACTATTCTGTTTCTTGGATTATTGATTAATGAGTTAATAACTAACGCTTTAAAACATGCTTTCAATACAGAAGGAAATGGCCATATAAGCATCAGTCTACTTCCTCAAGAAAAAGAAATGCACCAACTTATAATCACAAACAGTGGAGCCAAAGTCAATATTGAAGTTTTTAACAATTCAAAATCGCTTGGTCAGCGGTTAATTAAAAATTTCGTGAAACAATTAAACGGCTCATTAACTATTGACAATAAGCCAAATACTACCTTTACTATCCTTTTTAAGGAAATTTAACTCACTATTTTTCGTAATGGAATAGGAAGAGGGATTCCTTCTTTTTTAAATCGTTTATGCACAGCTTCCACAAAAAGGCTTTTCATTTTAAACTCTTCCAGTGGATCACTTAGCCAGATGTATGCCCGTATATGTATAGCGGTATCTGTAACTTCCATCATTCTAACATCAAACTCAGGAGAGTTTTCAATTACAGCCTTAGGAGTTCTATTATCAATCACAAAATCTAATTTAGATGCTTCTTCAGAAATAATACTTTTTGCTAAATCAATATCGCTACCTAAACCAACCATAAAGTTATTAAAACTAATTATTTTAGCATCTTGAATGGTAAAATTTAATACTGATTCTGTACTAATAACTGAATTAGGAATAATCAATCGCTTATTATCAAATGTTTTGATTACTGTATGACGTAAGGTTATATCCTCAACAATCCCCATTCCTCTATCGAGTTTAATATAATCCCCTATTCTAAAAGGCCTAAATAACACAATAAACAGTCCCGCAATTAAATTAGAAATAGCATCTTTTGCCGCAAAACCTATAATTGCTGCTAAAATTCCTGCTCCAGAGAAAATATAACCTACTTGCTCCCTATATACAGGAACGGTAAATATTATTACTAATACTCCAATCATTCCGAAAATAAATCGCAATGAGTTTCTTGTAAATTTTAAGCGGGTTTCCCCAAAGGTTTCTTTAGTAAGACGCCTTTTTAAAAAAAGAATTAGTAGTGTTCTCGATAAGCGTGAAAATATCCAACATATTACTATAACAGCAAAACTATAAAGCGCTATCCCAGATGTTGACTCTAAATTAAAGTAATTCATTATACTGTTCATTGTACATCTTGTTTAAGGCAATTTCAAATGCAAACAACACCTCATGGTGTAAAACTATTTTTCTAGTTAAAATAATTCTGTTTGCTCTCCATCAACTCCTAAATCATCATTATCCAAATCGATATTATCGACCGTTGAATTAACTTGTTTTTCACCCACAACTTCAATATCCTCAGCCTGCGTTATTTCTTCCACCACATAAGGCAAGGAATCAAGCAAGTTAATTTGTTTAATTTTATCAGAAGTTAATTGGTTACCAAGTGCTTTAATCCCCTTAATAGCAATAAAATCTTCTATATCAATTTCCTGATTTAACTTCTGATCTTTACCGCGTTGTTTTCCAAAAACTATTTCCACTACAGGCCTATAGTCAACGGCAACGATTTCTAATTGAGATTTTGGATGCTCTGATATAAAGTGCTCTTCCTTTCCTGCGCTTTCAATTAAAAAACGTTTAATATAATAACGCTCTTTTTCTCCATCAAAATAAATAGCTGAAATAGGTTTATTAGGGATCCATTTCTCCAATACAATCATATCGTCATCAAAATGCAACGTAACCTCAGGAGTAACAGTTTTAATAATACCACTTTGAGAAATAATTAATAATTTATCATTACCCCTAAACTCCCCCAACAACTCTCCTCTTCCATCAAGGTTTAGACGTTGTACAGCATCGTCAAACCATATTTGCCTAGGTTTTAATGTAGAAACACCTTTTGACTTTAATTCAATTCGTTTTACAGCATATTTAGTAACTAAATTTCCCTTAGAAGCTCTACCTTTTACTAAAACATCTGCAAACTCTAGGTCCCATTTAAGCTTTTTAACACTACCTACTTGACGCAAATTAATGGTAATTACTTCAGCTTCACCGTTAGGATTAGCAGAGTAATAAGTAAGCATCGAACCTTTACTCCCTTGCGTAATTAAATACTCTTTATCTCTTGTAACACTGGTCACAGAAAAACGTTTTATATAGGAGGCTTTTGAAATACCATCCCTATAAATCACATTATATACTGTGCGAGTATCTTTCTTTTTAAATACAGCAACATGGATGATATTTTTGCCAATAAAGGTTTTATTCCCCACTTTAGTTACCATCATTTTACCTTCACGGGTAAACACAATAATATCATCAATATCCGAACAATCTGTTACATATTCATCTTTTTTAAGTGATGTACCCACAAAACCTTCTTCTCTATTGACATAGAGTTTTGTATTACGTATAATCACTTTAGTAGCATCTACATCACCAAATTGACGTAATTCAGTTTTGCGCTCTCTACCTTTACCATATTCCTTTTTTAAACGCAAAAAGTAATCAATAGCATACTCAATTAAATGTGCTAAATGATGTCTTACTTCCTCTATTTGTCCTTCCAAAGCATCAATTTTTTGCTGTGCTTTGTCAATATCAAATTTAGAAATACGCTTAATTCGTATTTCAGTTAAACGAACAATATCATCTTCTACAACAGCGCGTTTTAAATGTTTTATATGCGGTTGTAATCCGTCATCTATAGCCCTAATAACTCCTTCCCAAGTTTCTTCTTCTTCAATTAATCGGTAAATTCTATTTTCTATAAAAATTCGTTCTAATGAAGCAAAATGCCATTGCTCTTGTAATTCATTTAACTGAATTTCCAACTCGCTTTTTAACAAGAATACCGTATGATCTGTCGATCTTCGCAACATTTCAGAAACCCCTATAAACACTGGCTTATTATCATCAATCACACAACCTAAGGGTGAAATAGATGTCTCACAAGAAGTAAATGCATATAAGGCATCAATAGTTTTGTCAGGAGAAATACTTGCTGGTAAATGGATTAATATCTCAACATCAGCAGCAGTATTATCTTCTATTTTTTTAATTTTTATTTTCCCTTTGTCATTTGCTTTTAGAACAGAGTCAATTAAACTAGACGTAGTAGTTGAAAAAGGTATTTCATTAACAACAAGGGTGTTTTTATCTAACTGTGAAATTTTAGCTCTTACACGAACTTTTCCTCCTCGCAATCCATCGTTATAATTAGAAATATCAGCTGCTCCTCCAGTTGGAAAATCAGGGAAAATAGTGAAGTTTTTTCCTTTTAAATGTTTTACCGATGCGTCTATAAGCTCAATAAAATTATGTGGCAATATTTTGGTTGATAATCCTACGGCAATTCCTTCCCCACCTTGAGCCAATAATAACGGGAACTTTGCCGGTAAATTTACAGGCTCTTTATTTCTACCATCATAAGATTGTTGCCACTCAGTTATTTTTGGATTAAAAACAACATCTATAGCAAACTTACTCAACCTAGCTTCAATATATCTTGACGCTGCTGCTCTATCTCCTGTTAAAATATTACCCCAGTTTCCCTGAGTATCAATTAACAGTTCTTTCTGACCTATTTGTACCATTGCGTCAGCTATACTCATATCACCGTGTGGGTGATACTGCATAGTGTGTCCAACTATATTGGCAACTTTGTTGTAACGTCCATCATCCTTTTCCTTTAATGAATGCATGATACGGCGTTGTACGGGTTTTAACCCATCATCAATTGCTGGTACAGCACGCTCTAATATAACATAGGAAGCATAATCCAAAAACCAATCTTTGTACATTCCTGTAACTTTGGTTATCGTTTCCTCTTCGCTATATTGATTCGTATTTAAATCGTCAATGTTTTCGTTGTCTTCTATACTCATTTATTAGATGAATTTTCCTGTACTATTTTATTTAATGACATTTTTAAAGCTTTCGTTTTTTTACCTCCTAAAAAAGAAATATCCAAACAAACCTTTTTCACAACTCCATGAGTGTATATATACAAATAAAGCTTCTTGGTAAAAAATAAATTTTTAACTCGAAACCTTTTTAATTTATCCTTAGGAAATTCAATTCGTTGCTCTCTATAATTTCTTATTTCTGATAACAATACTCCTTTACTAATAAACACCAAGCCGAGACCTGTACTGTCATACTCAATGTGTTTAGCTCTCTTATACCAAAATACCAGAATTAAAAACACTAATAATGAAAAAACACCAATCTCGTGAATCTGAAATAATGATGAATTTAAAATAAGATAATTATAACTAAAAAAACTTAGTAATATAACTCCCAAAACTACATAGCCACCTTTATAAAAAGGTTTGATCTTTTTATTTGTAAATTTCATATTTCCCCAAAAATATTAATTAACATTATTCTTCAATTATATCTAGTTCAACCTTAAGGTTGTTAATAATAAACTTCTGCCTGTCTGGCGTATTTTTACCCATATAAAACTGTAATAAGTTTTCAATAGATGTTTCAGTATCCAACATTACAGGGGCTAACCTTATGTCTTCTCCGATAAAAAACTGAAACTCATCAGGAGATATTTCTCCTAACCCCTTAAATCGGGTTATTTCTGGTTTTCCTTTTAATTTACTCATCGCTTTTACACGTTCTTCTTCTGAATAACAGTAAATAGTTTCTTTTTTATTACGAACTCTAAACAAAGGTGTTTCTAATATATATAAATGACCTTCTTTTATTAGTTCAGGAAAAAACTGTAAGAAAAAAGTAATCAATAATAATCTAATATGCATTCCATCAACATCCGCATCAGTTGCGATAACTATGTTATTATAACGTAAATCAGATATAGATTCCTCAATATTTAAAGCAGCTTGTAATAAATTGAATTCTTCATTTTCATATACAATTTTCTTACTCATTCCGTAAGAATTCAACGGCTTTCCTCTAAGGCTAAATACTGCTTGAGTATTTACATCACGTGACTTTGTGATAGATCCACTTGCCGAATCCCCTTCCGTAATAAACAAAGTAGAATCTAAACGACGTTCTTTTTTGATATCACCTAAATGCACTCTACAATCACGCAATTTTTTATTATGTAACGATGATTTCTTAGCTCTATCTTTAGCTAATTTTCGTATTCCAGATAATTCCTTACGCTCACGTTCTGCTTGTAATATTTTACGTTGTAAAGCTTCTGAAACATCATTGTTTTTATGAAGATAATTATCTAACTGTGTTTTTATAAAATCATTAATATAGGTACGAACCGTAGGTAACTCACCTCCCATTTCAATAGAACCTAACTTTGTTTTTGTTTGACTCTCAAAAATTGGCTCCATTACTTTTATAGCGACTGCAGAAATAATTGATTTTCTGATATCAGACGCTTCATACGCTTTTCCATAAAAGTCACGTATCGTTTTTACAATCGATTCTCTAAAAGCTGCTTGATGTGTTCCTCCCTGAGTAGTATGTTGTCCATTTACGAATGAATGGTATTCTTCTGAGTATTGTGTTTTACTATGTGTAATAGCTACCTCAATGTCCTCACCTTTTAAATGAATAATTGGATATAACATATCCTCTTTACTATTATTATCTTCTAGTAAATCTTTTAATCCATTTTCAGAAAAGTATTTTTCTCCGTTGTAAATGATCGTTAATCCTGGATTCAGATACACATAGTTTTTTAACATTTTAACTACATACTCTGAACGATACTTATAATTCTTAAAAATACTTGTATCGGGTATAAAGACAACTTTAGTTCCTTTTCTAGAAACTACATTTTCAATAGGATAATCTTCAGTGATATTACCTTGAGAAAAATCTACAGCCTTACGTTCATTATTTCTGTTAGATTCTACTCTAAAATAACTTGACAAAGCATTTACTGCTTTAGTACCAACTCCGTTAAGCCCTACTGATTTTTTAAATGCTTTAGAATCATATTTCCCTCCTGTATTCATTTTAGACACTACATCTATTACCTTACCAAGTGGAATTCCTCTACCATAATCTCTAACAGTGACTCTACCATCTTTCGTAGTAATTTCAATTGTTTTACCAGAGCCCATGACAAATTCATCAATAGAGTTATCTAAGACTTCTTTTAGTAAAATATAAATACCATCATCAGGAGATGCACCATCACCAAGTTTACCAATATACATTCCTGGACGCATACGGATATGCTCTTTCCAGTCTAGTGAACGGATATTATCTTCAGTATATTTGGTTTCTTGTGACATTAAAATAGCAGCTATTAGGATATCTTGCTAAGATAGGATAAAGTATAAAAAAATAAAAGAAGGATTAAAGAAAGTTAGTAACAGACTTATAAGCATAAAAAAACCTCATGAAACATATTGTTTCATGAGGTTTGTATTATAATACTTCTATAAACGTTATTGGACGTTACACATTAAATCTAAAGTGCATAATATCACCATCTTTTACTATGTATTCTTTTCCTTCAACGCCTAGTTTCCCAGCCTCTTTAACTTTAGCTTCACTACCGAATTCCACAAAGGTATCATACTGCATTACTTCAGCTCTAATAAATCCTTTTTCAAAATCAGTATGAATTACTCCAGCTGCTTGAGGTGCAGTTGCTCCTACAAAAACAGTCCAAGCTCTAACTTCTTTAACTCCTACCGTAAAGTAAGTCTGTAAGTTTAATAATTTATAAGCAGCTCTAATTAAACGTGCTGCTCCTGGTTCTTCTAAACCAATGTCTTCTAAAAATATTTGTTGCTCATCATAATCTTCTAATTCAGCAATATCTGATTCTGTTGCGACAGCTAAAATAATAACTTCCGCATTTTCAGATTTTACAGCTTCACGCACCTTATTAACATATTCATTCCCTTCTTTTGCTGAAGCTTCATCAACATTGCACACATATAGTACAGGTTTAGAAGTTATCATTTGAAATTCATCTACAAAAATCTGCTCCTTTTCATTAAACTCTAATGATCTTACTGAGTTACCAGATTCGAGAACTTCTTTAAGTTTCGTCAACGTTACTTGCTCTAAAATCGCTTCTTTATCACCAGTTTTAGCTGCACGCTTTACCTTTTCTAATCTTTTATCTACCGTTTCTAAATCTTTTAATTGTAATTCAAAATCGATAATTTCTTTATCCCTAATAGGATCTATAGTTTCCTCAACATGAATAATATTAGGATTATCAAAACAACGTAATACATGTATAATTGCATCAGTTTCTCTAATATTTGCTAAAAATTTATTTCCTAGACCCTCACCTTTACTTGCTCCTTTAACTAATCCTGCAATATCAACAATTTCAACAGTTGCTGGCATAACACGTTCAGGATTCACCATACTCTCCAATTTAGAGATCCTTGAATCAGGTACATTTACAACACCAATATTTGGCTCAATTGTACAAAAAGGAAAATTAGCACTTTGTGCCTTTGCATTAGACAAACAATTAAATAAAGTTGATTTACCTACATTTGGTAATCCTACAATTCCTGCTTTCATTATATGATGGTATTACAGTTAAACTCGTAAAATAGTTACGAAAATCAGTTTGCAAAACTACATATTTTTATTGATTTATACATAGAAGCGTCTAAAGGAATTGATTTTCCTAAGCAATTAAAAACAAATTAATATAATCGTATGAAAATAATCGTGTAACGTGAGAAAAGACTTCAAAAGAACTTAAGAAGTTTCAATACTAAATATGGAGATTAATAGTTTCTAAAAAAAAGCTATGATATAAACACATATAGAAACTAAAAATGCAATACAATATTTTACTAAAGCGCTCATAATTGGTAGTTTAAGAAATGTAAAAGTATTGATTTTAATTTATTTTGCCCCCCTTTTTAGTATACTTTTAACAAAAAAGCCAACATTCATTTGAAAGTTGGCTCTTAAATACATTTTAAAATTCAATACTATCCTTCTGGATGCATGAATGCTTGTTTTGCAAGCAATTCCTCTTCTGTTTCTACAACAGCATCATCAGGAACACAACAGTCTACAGGACAAACAGCAGCACATTGAGGTTCTTCATGAAACCCTTTACATTCTGTACACTTGTCAGGCGAAATGTAATACACTTCATCGCTTATAGGCTCTTGAGCATCATCAGCATTTACGGTTTTTCCGTTAGTAAGTACTAAATCACCTTTTAGTGCTGTTCCATCAGCATACCTCCAGTCATCAGAAGCTTCATAAATTGCTGTATTTGGACATTCTGGCTCACATGCTCCACAGTTAATACATTCGTCTGTAATTATAATTGCCATAACTTATATTCTCTTTTAATTAAAATAACTTGTTTCCATTTTAGTACAATGAGTATCTTTGTCAAAAATCAGAAACAAACCTATATTCTTGGTACAAAAATAACGCCAAAAATATGTAGATACCAAATAAATGAGTCAATTAAATAGTAGAATTAAAGCTTTTTCACAATTAAGTGATTTTTTAAGTCAATTTACAACTAAAGGCATTGCAAAAAAAGAAGGAATCCCTCATAACGATTTATTTTTCGATGCTTTTAAAATGCAGGTTGAACGCTCCTATCAATTTAACCAATGGTTTACCCTTGAAAATGTATTATTCGCTTGCGAAGGCTGGAGTAAATCGCTTTCTAAAAACAATTTGGATGACTTTGTTTCCTCTATTGACTTAACCAAGGTAAGCTCTAAGAAAGTGGCTATTATTATGGCTGGAAATATTCCTTTGGTTGGGTTTCATGATTTTTTATCGGTATTAATTTCTGGGCATTCTGTATTGGTTAAACAATCTTCCAATGACAAGAATTTATTACCCATTTTAGCAAAGTATTTACAATATGTAAATAAAGGATTTAAAAATAACATCACTTTTTGCGAAGGAAAACTAGAAGGTTTTGATGCTGTAATCGCTACCGGAAGCGACAATACAGCACGTTATTTTGAGCATTACTTTGGTAAGTACCCTTCTATTATTAGAAAAAACAGGAATTCTGTTGCTGTACTTACTGGTAACGAAACAGAAGAAGAGCTAAGCAATCTATCTGATGATATTTTTACTTATTTCGGATTAGGATGCAGAAGTGTATCTAAACTCTTTGTTCCAAAAGATTATAACTTTGATAATCTATTTAATGCCGTGTTTAAACACAAGGACATTATCAATAATGCCAAATACGCGAATAATTACGATTATAATAAAGCTGTATACTTAATGAGTTTATTTGATTTATTAGAAAATGGTTTTTTAATGTTAAAAGAAGACACTAGTTACTCCTCACCTATTTCATCGTTATTTTACGAAAAATATGATAACATAGAATCCTTAAAAACACAGCTTCAAGGTGATATAGATTCCATACAATGCATTGTAGCAAACGGTATTATGGAAAATGAAATTAAATTTGGAGAAACCCAAAAACCAAAACTAACTGATTATGCTGACGGTGTTAACACATTAGCTTTTTTGGCAACATTATAAACACACACCTTACCATTATATCAATTATGAAACCTTTGATACTTAAAAATTATAAAAAATTCACACATGAAAAAACATAATTTTAGTGCCGGACCATGTATCCTTCCTCAAGAAGTATTACAACAAGCAGCTAATGCTGTGTTAAGCTTTGACGGGTTGGATTTATCATTACTAGAGATTTCTCATAGAAGTGACAGTTTTGTACGTGTTATAGAAAAGGCACGTAGCTTAGCTTTGGAATTACTTGGATTAGAAAACAAAGGATATACAGCCTTATTCTTACATGGAGGAGCAAGTTCAGAGTTTTTACTTACTCCTTATAACTTAATGAAAAAGGACAATGGTAAAGCTGCTTACATGAATACAGGTACATGGTCAAGTAAAGCTATTAAGGAAGCTAAACTTTTTGGAGAAGTTGATATAATTGCTTCTTCAGAAGATAAAAACTTTTCATACATCCCAAAAGGATACACTATTCCTAAAGATGTAAATTATTTTCATTGTACTAGTAACAATACTATTTCTGGTACTCAAATGAAGGAATTTCCTGAATTTGATGGTCTAATGGTATGTGATATGAGTTCAGATATTTTTTCTCGTCAATTGGATTTCTCTAAATTTGACATCATTTATGCTGGCGCACAAAAAAATATGGGACCAGCAGGAACAACACTTGTTGTTGTGAAAGATGAAATTCTTGGAAAAACAGGAAGAAACATTCCTTCTATGTTAGATTACCAAGTACATATATCTAAAGACAGTATGTTTAACACGCCTGCAGTATTCCCTATATACGTTTCTATGCTTACGCTACAGTGGTTAAAAGATAAAGGAGGAATTTCAGCAATTGAAAAAATTAATAATACTAAAGCAGAGTTACTTTACACAGAAATTGATAGAAATCCTTTTTTCAAAGGAAATACTACTATCGATGATAGAAGCATCATGAATGCTACATTCTCTTTAATTGATGAATCTCATAAAAACACTTTTGATAAAATTTGGAGTAAAGCTGAAATTAGTGGATTAAACGGACACAGAAGTGTTGGTGGATATAGAGCATCTATGTACAATGCTTTACCATTAGAAAGTGTTCAAGTATTAGTAGACGCTATGAAAGAGTTTGAGAATACTGTTAAGTAACATTTCTTAGTTTAATTTTATTAAATCCCCTTTCATAAGAGAGGAAAAAACAGAATTTCATGAAAATATTAACAAACGACGGAATATCAAAAAGTGGTATCAATCTACTTACTAATGCTGGGTTTGAAGTACTTAATGTTACCGTAGCTCAAAACCAATTAATAAATTACATTAACAGTAATAACATAACTGCATTATTAGTACGTAGTGCTACAAAAGTTACTACTGAACTTATTGATGCATGCCCCAACCTAAAACTTATAGGGCGTGGTGGTGTTGGTATGGATAATATTGATGTTGCTCACGCTAAAAGTAAAGGGTTACACGTAATTAACACTCCCAATGCTTCATCTATTGCCGTAGCTGAATTAGTTTTTGCTCATCTATTTGGTATGGTACGATTTTTACATCAAGCCAATAGAGAAATGCCATTAGAAGGTGACACTCGTTTTAAAGACTTAAAAAAACAATTTTCAGCAGGAACAGAACTTAGAGGGAAAACACTTGGGATTATTGGCTTTGGACGAATCGGAAAAGAAGTTGCCAAATTAGCTATTTCTATAGGTATGAAAGTTATTGCAACAAGTACTTCCATACGAAAAACTACCATTACAATTCCATTCTACGATGGACAATCCGTTGATTTTAATATTGAAACGAAACCACTTGATATACTCTTAAAAAACTCAGATTTTATCACTCTTCATGTCCCACATCAAAATTCTCCTTTAATTAAAAAAGAAGAATTGGAACTAATGAAAAATGGAGTTGGGATAATAAATACTGCTCGTGGTGGAGTACTTGATGAAATTGCATTAATTAACGCTATAGAATCAGAAAAAGTTAAATACGCCGCTTTAGATGTATATGAAACTGAGCCTAAACCAGAAATTCAGCTATTAATGAATCCTGAACTTTCCTTAACACCTCACATTGGAGGAGGGACTATAGAAGCTCAAAATAGAATAGGCATTGAGTTAGCGAATAAAATTACTGAACTACTAGCTAAATAGCACACGTTTATGATGATTTTATCTTTTTATCATATTTTCTACTAATGATTAACACATCTCCAAAGAGAACAGATCTTTTTTAGTAACTTGTAGTTGAAATCAATAACAAACTAAAACAATATTATAACATGTCAGGAATATTAGAATTATTAAACAGTGATTTAGGAAAAATAATCATTAATGGTGTAGCTGGTCAATCTGGTCAATCTACAGATAAAACATCATCAGTATTAACTATGGCTTTACCGGTTTTAATGGGAGCTATGAAACGTAACACTGCTAGTCCAGAAGGTGCAGCAGGGTTAATGGGAGCGTTGTCAGGAAAACATGATGGATCAATCCTTGATAACCTTGGAGGTTTATTTGAAGGAGGAGTTGACCAAAGCGTTATGGATGACGGAGCTGGAATATTAGGTCATGTGTTAGGTGGATCTCAAAACAATGTTACCAATGCATTATCGCAAAAAACAGGAATGGACTCTGGAGCAATAATGGAAATTTTAAAGGTAGCCGCTCCGTTAGTAATGGGGTATTTAGGAAAACAATCAAAACAACAAAATGTTGCTGATTCAAACGGTATAGGGAACTTACTTGGGGGATTATTAGGTGGAGGAGATACTGCACCTAAACAACAGTCTTTAATTGAATCATTATTAGATGGTGACGGTGACGGATCTATCTTAGATGATGTTGCAGGAATGGTTTTAAACTCTGGAGGCGATAAAAAAGGTGGTCTTGGAGGATTGCTTGGTGGTCTTTTCGGAAAATAAACTTCTTTTTTAATAAGTATTTAAAAGCTGAACTATTAAGTTCAGCTTTTTTATTTCGTACCTTTATATAAACCTTTAAATTGTTATGCAACGTCTATTTTATATTCTATTATTTATTTGTGTGTCTTGCGCTAGCACTGTAACGAATAAAAATTCAGTAAATGATAGTGACAAAGTAGTTATTGAAAATAAAGAGTTGGAATATGAAATTATCATTATTGAACCAGGTTTTAACTCTTGGCTGATAATACAAAAACCAATGTCGTATTATTCACAATCAACTTTAGAAAATAAAAACCAATTTTATATAACATCCTGGAATCAACGGGTACTACAACCTTTTAAATATAGTACTAATTTATATGAAATGAGGATCGACTATGATTCTCATATAGATTATGGCTTAGAAGTTAATTATAAACTATTCATGTACTTCACCTATTTTCAACAAAAATATAAGCAAAAGTTATAATCAAAACTACCTTACACCTCTATTATAATTTATTTAAGAGATTTTTATAAAACGATTGTTTATTTTTGCATAAAATTTTAGTTATGCAAAAGATTAAAGAACATTGGGAAATTGAAAAGAACTGGCAACTACTCTACCCTTTTTTAGGAACTATTGCACTATTATTCTCTGGCTTTGTCCTTGCAAAAGCAATTCTATCAAAATTCACTGAAATAAATACTATTTTGCTAGTATTTCTAACCTTGATTATTGCATACGGAATATTAAATATCACGCTAAAATTATTTAAAAAATTAGCTGCTAAATGGCAGATTAACTACCGTTGGGAATTAATCGCTATCTTTTTAGTATTTGCAGTAACTGGATCAACATCAGCAAAAATATCTGGTCCTATAATTGAAATGCTAAATTTAAAGGAGTTAATTTCAAATTCGTTTTTATTTTGGACTATTCGAATTTTAATCATATTCCCTATTTATCAGGTATTGTTGGTTATTGTAGGATGGATATTCGGACAATTTAAATTCTTCTGGGCTTTTGAAAAGAAAATGCTTTGTAGAATGGGTTTTAAAAAGTTTTTTAGTGAGTAACTATTTGAAGAACATGTTAAAACCAGGGTTATTAATAGGACTAGTATTAGTTTTATTAACTCCTTCTGTATTTAATTTTATTCATTCATTTGAGCATGATGAACATGTAGTAGATTGTAACGAAAGAAACAAAACACATTTACATGAAATAGAATTTGATTGTAGTTTCATACAGTTATATGCTACTCCACAAATTTATGATTCAATTGTTTATTTCTCGTTAGAAAAAAACACAAATTACCATAGTACTATTCACTCTGAATATTCAAGTGAATACTTTCGTAATATCTTCATTGAAAACTCACCTCTACGAGGTCCTCCTGTATTAATATAAATAAAAAAATTACATTCAAATTATTATTTATATAAGCACGCTTGGGGCTATGCTCAGGTATGTAATTAATACAACTATACATGAAACATATTATAAGTTTACTTGTACTTTTTTTGAGTACAAGTAATTTTGCACAATATAAAATATCAGGGAAAATAACTGATGAAAAAACAACTAAGCCTTTAACAGATGTAAACATCTATGTTAAGTCAATAAATAAGGGTACTACTACAGACTCAAATGGATTTTTTAATCTTGAAAGTTTATCTCCTGATAATTACGAACTCCATGTTTCTTGTTTAGGCTATCAAGAGATACATAAAAACATCATTCTAAATTCAGATGTTGAAATTAACCTTCAATTACATCCAACAGCTTTAGAGCTTGAAGGCGTGTTAATATCTGCTCCATTTCATAAGCTACAGAAAGATAACGTAATGAAGGTAGAAAAAATAAAAACAGCTGATTTAACTGATGCTAATAATTTGTCAGAACAACTAAGTCAAGTTCCTGGAGTAAATCAAATCAGTACAGGTAGTGGAATAGGAAAACCTGTAATTAGAGGCTTAAGTAGTAACAGAGTACTAGTCTATACTCAAGGTATCCGGTTAGAGAATCAACAATTTGGAGAAGAACATGGTATAGGCGTGAGTACTGCTGGAATTGAAAGTGTAGAAATCATAAAAGGGCCTGCTTCCCTTCTCTATGGTTCTGACGCTATTGGTGGTGTACTATTTTTAAATCCTGAACGATATGCTCCAATTGATTCATTAGACATTGATTTATCTTCCAAATATTTTTCTAACACAAATGGAGTCACTACAAATTTTGGACTTAAAAAAACAACTGAAAAGCTAAAATTGTTAACTCGTTTTTCTTTACAACAACATACCGATTATCAATTTGACAATACAAATGTGACAAATTCAAGATTTTCAGAATATGATTTGAAAACTGGTATTGGTTTTGGAAATGATAAAATCACTAATGATGTTCGCTACAATATAAACTTTAGTCGCTTAGGTATTCCTGAAGGTATTGACGTCCAAAACAGGAATATTAAACCACTATTACCAAGTCAATCTATTGAAAACCATATCATAAGTTCTCACACAAAAGTTAACTTAAACAAAGGGAAACTTGATATGATTTTTGGTTATACTTTTAATAACAGAAAAGAATACGAAGAAGAGCATCATCATGATGAAGCTGAGGAATCTGAAGAGGAACATTCAAATGAAGAGATACATCCTGCTTTAGAAATGCATTTGAGTACTTTAAATTATAACATTAAATATGAGTTGCCAAAAATTAAAGATTTCGAAGTAATTATTGGTACACAAGGGATGCATCAGGAAAACAAGAATTTGGGCTCGGAAACCTTAATTCCTGATGCCACAACAACTGATATAGGTTTATTTGGAACATCACATTATCATTGGAAAAAACACGCAATTCAATTCGGATTACGTTATGATTATAGAAAAATTCATATAAGTCCAATTAGTAACAATAAAGAGTTTAATAGTTTCAACGGTGCTATAGGATTTAAAACAGATTTGAGTTCAAAAATAACTGGGCGAATTAATATTGCAAGCGGATTTAGAGCTCCAAACCTAGCAGAATTAACTTCTGATGGGGAACATGAAGGAAGCAACCGTTATGAAATTGGTGACCTTGATTTAACTAACGAACAAAACGTTCAATTAGATTTAAATTTAAATTATAAAAGTGATCATTTTGAGTTTTTTATAAATGGCTTTTATAATAGTATAAACGACTATATATACCTCACTCCTACTGCTGATTATATTGAAGATGCACAAGTATTTAATTACCTACAAGAAAATGCTTCACTTTATGGAGGTGAACTAGGAATACATCTACACCCCCACCCGCTAGATTGGCTGCATATTAATAGTAGTTTTGAAACTGTAACAGGAAAGTTAAAAAATGATACTTACCTACCTTTAATACCGGCTAATTCAATACATACAAATTTAACTTTTACAGTTTCAAAAAACTCTAAAATAAACACCGATGCGTTTATCAGTTTAAAAAATGTATTTAAACAGCAAAATGTAAGTGGGGATGAAATTGCTTCAGAAAATTACGATTTAGTTAACTTAGGAATTAATTCAGAGCTTCAAACAAAAAAGGCTTTGTATAAAATTAATGTTGGAGTAAATAATCTTTTAAACAAAAAATACATTAATCATTTATCAAGGTTAAAGAATGATAATATTTATAATCAAGGAAGGAATATTATTCTTGATGTAACCGTTAAATTATAATAATAAAATGGGCTTCTAATAATTAAATTAAAAGCCCATTTTTAGTAAGTTACAATGCTATCCTATATCTATTATATCTTCTTTTACCTTCTTCTCTTTTAATACATATTGATAAATCCATGTTAATGTAAATGTTGGGATAAAGTCTAATCCTGGTAGTAACTCTTCAAAGAAACTTACAACACCAGCTATTTTACCCGTATTTCCTTTATACATACGTGTCATTATCAATGCTGATAAAGGTGCCCAAATTACATCGCCAAATTCACCAATAAAGGGTAATGTAAAAGAAGCCATACCAATAGCATCAAATAAAATCCCTAAAGCCAATTTTTTATATTTATTTTTTTTTTCTGTTTCTGTAGTTGTCATTTATAGTCGTTTATTATTGTTACTATTAAAAAAGCAATAAGTATGCCGAAAAACAATCATTAAATTCACAAAAATCAATCATATAAATTATACAGTTCTAAAATTTTAAATATGAAATTTATCACATTGGTAAATCTTCATTCAATAAAAGAAGTTCATTATCATATTATTCAAAAACTGTTCAATAATCGGTATCTTTGAGTTTCTTATTTTTAAGGAAAAATCGAATATAAACGGTAGTCCTTACCGTGATAACTATAAAATTAAACAATCATGTCAGGAAAAGCAAAGATTATTTACACAAAAACAGATGAAGCACCTGCTTTAGCAACGCGCTCATTTTTACCAATTGTTCAAGCATTTACTGCTTCCTCAGGAGTAACAATTGAAACTAAAGATATTTCTCTTGCTGCTAGAATATTAGCAAATTTCCCTGATTTTTTAACTGATGACCAAAAAGTTCCTGATGCTTTAGCTGAATTAGGAGAATTAGCAAAAAAACCAGAAGCAAACATTATAAAACTTCCAAATATTTCTGCTTCTGTGCCTCAGTTAAAAGCAGCTATTAAAGAATTACAAGAACAAGGATTTGCAATCCCTAGCTATCCAGACGATACAGATACTGCTGAAGATAAAGCTATCCAAGTACGCTATAATAAAATTAAAGGTTCTGCAGTAAACCCTGTTTTACGTGAAGGAAATTCTGATCGTAGAGCACCAAAAGCAGTTAAAAACTATGCTCGTAAAAACCCACATTCAATGGGAGCTTGGAGTTCAGATTCTAAAACACATGTATCAACCATGAATGCTGGAGATTTCGCTCATAATGAGAAATCAACTACCATTTCAAAAGCTACATCTGTAAAAATTGAATTTACTACAGAGAATGGTGACAAAGCTGTTTTAAAAGATAATTTAAGCTTATTAGAAGGTGAAATTATTGATGCAACAGTTATGAGTAAAAAAGCATTAGTCGCTTTTTTAGATGAACAAATAAAAGACGCTAAAGCAAATAATGTATTGTTTTCATTACACATGAAAGCCACTATGATGAAGGTTTCTGACCCAATCATTTTTGGTCATGCGGTAAAAGTATACTTCAAAAATGTATTTGACAAACATGCTGCTGTTATAGAAGAATTAGGAGTTGATGTTAATAATGGTTTTGGAAACTTATTAGAAAAGCTAAATGAATTACCAGCAGAAAAGCGTACTGAAATTGAAGCTGATATTCAAACTGCTTATGCTAACGGACCCGGAATAGCAATGGTTGATTCTGATAAAGGAATTACCAACTTACATGTTCCTTCTGACATTATTATTGATGCTTCTATGCCCGCAATGATACGTACTTCAGGACAAATGTGGAATACTGAAGGAAAACAACAAGATACTAAAGCAGTAATACCAGACAGTAGTTATGCTGGAATTTATACTGCAACTATTGATTTCTGTAAAAAACACGGTGCTTTTGACCCTACAACAATGGGAACTGTACCTAATGTTGGATTAATGGCTCAAAAAGCAGAAGAATATGGTTCTCATGACAAGACATTTGAAATGGCTTCAAACGGAACTGTTCGTGTGATTGATGCAAACGGAACTACTCTATTAGAACACAACGTTGAAACTGGAGATATCTGGAGAATGTGTCAGGTAAAAGATGCACCAATTCAGGACTGGGTTAAGCTTGCTGTTACAAGAGCTAGAGCTTCTGCTACTCCAGCAGTTTTCTGGTTGGATGAAAACAGAGCTCATGATACTGAGTTAATCAAGAAAATAAACACATATTTACCAAATCACGATACAACTGGTTTAGATATCAGAATCTTATCTCCTATTGACGCTACTCACTTTACTTTAGCTAGAATTAAAGAAGGTAATGACACCATTTCTGTTACAGGAAATGTTTTACGTGATTTCTTAACCGACCTTTTCCCTATTTTAGAGTTAGGAACGTCTGCAAAAATGTTATCAATTGTCCCATTAATGAACGGTGGTGGATTATTCGAAACTGGTGCTGGAGGTTCTGCCCCTAAGCACGTACAACAGTTCACTAAAGAAAATCACTTACGTTGGGATTCTTTAGGAGAATTCTTAGCATTAGCTGTTTCTTTAGAACATTTCGGAAATACAAATAATAATTCTAAAGCATTAGTATTAGCAGAAACATTAGATGATGCTACTGATAAGTTCTTGGATAATAATAAATCTCCTTCTCGTAAAGTTGGTGAATTAGACAATAGAGGTTCACATTTCTATTTAGCTACTTATTGGGCTGAAGCATTAGCTAAGCAAACAAAAGATAGTGATTTACAAACTTCTTTTTCTAAAGTTGCTAAAGATTTAGCTTCACAAGAAACTACTATTATCAATGAATTAAATATAGTTCAAGGCAAAGCAGTTGAATTAGAAGGATACTACTCTCCATCTGAAGCATTAGTTGTTTCTTCTATGAAACCAAGTAAAACACTAAATACTATTTTAGCAACTATTGCTTAATACTTATTTAAATTATACATATTTAAAAAGCTTCTGACTTATCAGAAGCTTTTTGATTTTACTACCTTTACATTATGAAATTCACCAAAACTACCGAACAAGATTCCAAGTATAATGATTTAGAACACATGACTATTTCTGAATTATTAACCAATATAAATACTGAAGACAAAACTGTTCCATTAGCTATAGAAAAAGCTTTGCCACAAATCGAAAATTTAGTAACTGAAACAGTTATTAAACTAAGAAATGGAGGTAGAATATTCTATATAGGAGCTGGTACTAGTGGTAGATTAGGTGTAGTTGATGCTTCTGAGTGCCCTCCTACTTTTGGAGTCTCTCATGATTTAGTTGTAGGAATAATAGCCGGAGGTGATGATGCCATCAGAAAAGCAGTAGAAAATGCTGAAGATGATATTAATCAAGCATGGGAAGATTTAAAAAATTATAACATCAATAATAAAGATGTTGTGATTGGAATTGCTGCTTCAGGAACAACACCTTATGTAATTGGAGGATTAAAGAAGTGTAATAAAAACGGTATTACTACAGGTTGTATTACTTGTAATCAGGATAGTCCATTAGCGTTAACTGCAAAATTTCCAATTGTAGTTATTGTTGGTCCTGAATTTATAACAGGAAGTTCTCGTATGAAAGCAGGTACAGTACAGAAATTGGTGCTGAATATGTTATCGACTGCAACTATGATTCAATTAGGTAAAGTAAAAGGGAACAAAATGGTGGATATGCAACTTTCAAATGATAAATTGGTAGAACGCGGTACACAAATGATTATGGATTCATTAAATATAAATCACAATTTAGCACAAGAGCTTTTATTAAAACACGGATCAGTTCGTAATGCAACAATATTTTATAATCATGAGAACAAATAAAGAAGTATTATCAAAAGGAATAAAATTTATGGCAATTGCTTTATTTTTTATGTTTTCAGGGCCTTTTTTATTACACTTAGGATTTAAATTACGTAATTTTCTAACTATAGGTATTGCTGGTTTATTTTGTATAGCAGCAATACTACTTACGATGAAAGGCTTACACACTATAATAAAAGCCTTATTTAACGACTAATATTCTTTGCTGCTTTTTGAGGTGTTGTTGGATTATATCCAAAAGTTTTATCTTCTATTACAATATCAAAAGCGAATAATAATTGCGATACAATAGCATAATGATGAATAGTATGTGAATTTGCCTGAACCAAAACTGCATACAAATTGGTTGGTATTGAAACTTTCCCTAGCCCCAAATCATCAACAAGCTCATATTTATCTTCTAAATTATAGTTCAAATAATTTTCTAATTCTACTAAAACCTTTTTTATTTCCATTTTAGCGAAATTAACATCAATTTCAATAGTAGTATTACGCTCTCTATCGGTTAAATCAATTAAATAATTATTTAATCCTTTAAAAATTGATGTGTAAAAATCTAATATATGTCGAATATGACCTCCAATACTGGAATAAAAAGGACCTACTGAATCATCAACATAAGCGGATTCTGGCATATTCTCTAATAAAATTAGTGATTTCTCTAAGGTATTTTTAAGTGAAGAAATAAAGAGTCTATTCATATAGAATTGAAGATAATTAATTTAGATGAATCTTAGTCAGAAAACATTAAAAAACTTACATATCCAAATAATTAATACCATATACAAATCAGAAAACATTTATTATTTAATTAATAATAAATTTAATTTCCACACTCATTATTCGACAAGAATTTTTTTAGTTTTATTGATAGTTTTGTTTGATACCTTAACTAGGTAAACTCCTTTAGCACAATTTGAAATATTTATAATAAATTTATTGTCATTTCTCATTATTCTACGATAAATTATTTTTCCTAATACATCATAAACATCAACCTCACACGACTCTACATAGTTATTAAAAACTAAAGTAAATATTCCATTATTAGGATTCGGAAATAAATCTATCTCAGTTACAACAGTATTATTTATATAATCTCCTCTTTGAGGACACCTAATAGTTTCAATTTTTATTGGTCCAAATGTACTTTCACAGCTATCATTCAAACTATTAAAAGCTGTAACTGTAAGGTATACGTAGTTACTTCCATTAGTAGTATAAGTATGGTTTGGCTCAAATTCAGTACTTGTGTTCCCATCACCAAAGTCCCATAAATACTCAACATCACCCCAATTGTTGTCTATTGAATGATTGATAAATTGATAAGTACAGTCACTAATTTTTTGTGTACTAAATTTAGCATCTACACTACATGGTTTGCAATTAATTATTACTTCTTTACATGATCGCACATTACAAACCTCTTCTAATATATTACTACTATTTACCTCTAGACAAACTTTATATACTCCACTTTCCCCAAATTCATAAGATAAAGGTTCTGGAATAATAGTATTTGTATGAATTGTTTCTAACTCATTTCCTTGCTCATCATATATACTCCATATATAAGAAGTGATTTCTCCATTATAAACAGTTATGCTTGGTATTAGCTCTATACTACTACAAGCATCACTTCCATTTGTTAAAATCATAAAATCACTATTCACACTACAAGGTTTACAATTCGGAGTTATAGTAACTACAGTTTCTGCTTCACATACAATACCATTTTCACTCACACCAATTACAGTTAACACAGCTGTAAATGGCGCTCCAACATTTGGTAAGTCAACTTCTATTTCACTCCCTGAATAACTACCAATAAAATTATTGTTTACATTTGTTAAAATCCAATCATAAGAAACTATTTCACCATAATTAACTACAGCTGTAACGGCATTCAAGCTATAATTCAAACAAGAAAGAACAGGAATAGCATCAATATCAATACTCTCAATAACACAATCTTGAATACAAATGTTTTCAATTAATGTCTCTTCAAACTCAAATCTCCTTACACAAGGAGTATTATTATCACATCCTAATTCTATATCAATTATAGTATCTATAAGAAAACTTGTATCTCCACAGTATCCAGGATCTGTTGTGAAATTAAAAACAAAATCAGCATCTCCACTTGATGGTATAGTGAAACTTAAATTACCTGTAGAATAAACCCCTGTAGGCAAACTAATGGTAAGCATCCCCAATGATTCAGGAATATCAGTATCAGATTCATAATGAACTATAGCTGCATAATTATTTAAATCACCATTTTGTTGTACAGCAATGGATAATTGATGAGTATAATTGTTTAGTTCTTCTAGCTCTGAAAATATAGGAGTGGATTGAAAAGTTATTTCTTTATTTTCATTGCAATTAGTAATACCGCTTGCCAAAAAATTGATAGAACTCACTCCATCATAATCACAAGTAGGCGTAAGCGTTACTAATAATTGGTAATAGTTATTTAAATATTCTGATTGATTAGCTATATACCCAGGAAGTACTCCATTTGTTTCTTCTAAACCCCATAATTGTCCACTCGTAATATCTATTGGTAACGAAAAATCTGTATTATAAAATTGAGGATTAGAAGGGTCAATAGCTTCAGATATTGGATAACGATACTGTACAGACATATCAAATCCAGTTGGTACATCTATTTGAAAGTTTGGACTAGTAATACTTGCTTTTTCATTATTAAATACTTGCACTACATACTGAAAGGAATCACAATATTGAAGAGGAGCATTACTATCGAAAAGCGGTATTACATCCATTCTTAAATTCGATTTTATAATTTCCAATTCAACCTTTTTATTAGTGTCTAAAGGACAAATAATACCATCATTATTAAAAATATCATCAGAGATAGGCTCACAAGAAATACCCGTTTCTATTTGAATATCTATATGTTGTTCCTCAAAGTCACAATCATTTAATGTTACATCAATATACCCCTCCATTCCACTACCAGCATTAATCGGCTGCAGTTTTAATAATAATGTATTTGTATCATAAATTGATTCAATAATGTCATACCCATCAATTGTAGAATTATTAATCGTAATTAAGTTATCTGGGTATATAAACTTAATCCACGGATATTTGGCCTGTCGGGAATTAATATTATCAATATCTATCTTGTATCTCGTTACATTACCTACAGTTTGAAAAAAAGGATTTACAACATCTATACTAAGGTCTTCAAACACAAATCCGCTTCCGTTGCTAGCAATATTTGTAGGATAATTAGTTGCAACAATCTCTTTTAAAGACTCTTCTGCATACCCTTGCTCCAAATACGCACCCATTACATCTATTGTTTGCTCTTCAGGAAGTGCACAATCATTTAATTCCAATCGCATTCGAATACGACAACGCATTATAGTATTTGTTTTATCAAAAGGACGAAATTCTTCAAGTGATCCATATCCAGAATCATAAATTCTAAATACGCCTGGGCTATTTACTACTGGATGAACGCTTAATTCAGGTAATCCCGATACTCCACTTACAACATAATTTGCTCTAACCAGAACTACCCCATCATTAACTGCCGATGGTATTACTACTTCTAAAGGGCCAATAATTTGAATCACATTTCTAAACTCACTGGGAAAATCATCCTCAAAACCACCTCGTACATAAAAAGAAATATCAAAATCACCTCCAGATGAACAATTAGCAGGATTACCAACAAAACTTCCAGAATAATCCAACCCATACACTTCAAAATTTGCTCCATAATGAAAAGTTGCTGGTGGTGGAGTTGGATTTAAATTGAATCCACCTCTAAACGTATCTAAAGTATAAACATTTGGGAAATCTGATGAATTATTAATCACTTTGTCGACAGTAAATAACCCTTTGATTTTAATAGTATCACCTGCATTAACTTCTTGACCATTAACTTGTATTTCATAAACAGTCTTGATTGAAGAACTTAAATCTGTTCTAATATTAAAATTATTTACAGTAATTAAATCTCCTTGATTATTCATATATTCAGCACCTGTCATTGTTAAAAACGGAAAGTTTTCGGGATGTGAATACCATATATATCCATAAATAGCTTGATTACTTCCTATATTACACATAGATAATCCAGTTATTTCAGTACGGATATTATCACCAGCGTATGCACCATTTGTATTTAACCCAGAGAAAACACCACTATCGACTCCATCAATGGTTATTTGTGTTCCATCATTTGAAGTTCCATAACTGGTTCTTATAGCTTCAAAATTATTCGCTATAATAGAATACGGTGAAGGACATGATGGCAAGACAGGAATACAATGCAAGTAAAGCTCTTTTTCGGCACAACCAAGATTAAATTTTTGACTTGGACATTCAGAAAAAGCGCCATAAACAATAGCTTCTAAAAATGGATCATCATTTGTACAATTAATAAAGTTATCACAATTTAAAAGTAAATCAAACTCAAAACATCCTCCGTAGGTACTTGTAGTACTAGAAAAAACATAAGGGTCTGTAACCTCTAGGTGTAATATATTTTTTTCATTAACAATTGTAGTAGTAGCTATTGTTGCAAGTACATCTCCATTTTTAGCAGTAAAGAAAGTTGTTGAACTTAAATTCAATTGAGCTCCGCAAGGAATTTCAATATTTGCTTCTAATAACATAGTGTCATCATAAATTTGATTATTATTTCCTTCTCCAATTCTATCAAAACAAAACTGAATATGTGTTGATTCCCCCACATCTATATCAGTATCCAGAAGTAAGCTTGTACTTTTACTTTTATCATATAACTTAAATGCCGAAAATAACCCATTATCAGAAAAATAACTTGTTTCACACTCTGAATTTAAACTATAAAATTCGCTCTGAAAATAAAGTCCAAAAAAATCATTATCACAATTATTTAATGAAAAATTCTCAGGTAGAAGCGACAAACTAACATCACATGTAATTTTTATGGATGCCCCAGGAGATAAATCATCTATTTGACCATCTCCATCTTCATCCGTTAGGTCTGTTAAACCTGGGATATCATTCCCAAACAAATGCACATTACTCCCATTTTGAGGAGCATAAATAGTTGAATCAACAGGAATATCATTAATTTTTATATTAGAAATCTCACCACCAAGATTACCTTTTAGAAATAGATGAACATCATATGCAGCTCCGGAAGCATCTGAAGCATTACTCATTATATACGTTACTCTAGATGTGTTACCACAAAAATTAAGTTCATCATCTGAATCAAATGAATAACTTAAACTTGGAGATAGGAGACGAAATTCAAAATCACCTACACATTTTGCTATAACACAATTACCATCATCAATACTACCTATTACAGATTCATATTCTACATGATGAGAGTCTCCTATAAAGCAACTTTTCGCCATATAATCCAATTTAACTTTAATTAGCATATTTGCACTAAAATAAGAAAAACTAGTATCGATATCCGAAGCTTTTAAAACTACAGTCGTGGTATTACATGACGCTATAGGAGGTATTATTGTCGCAGCCAATACATTATAATTTGTTGTACCAATAGTAATTTCAGAAATCCCCATAAACTCCAACTCTTCTGTTGGACTTACATTAATTTGTAAAGTAGAAAAATCTGTTGAGTTTCCGGGTATACTGATATTAAGGTTCTGGGTCAATAACTCGCTAGTACTATTAAATATAAGCGTCTGATTAGCAGCGCCAGACACTTCTAGTGGCAGGTCTAAACTAACAGAACTAAAAGACAAATTATAACTATCAGTATTATTAAATATTATTTCTGATTGGTTTACACCTCCGATACTATAAGAATAATGTATATCATTTTTAATAGATACTAAATAATCATCTATAAATTCATAACTATTACAATTTGCTTCAGCTTTAAATTCTAAAGTTACTAACTCTCCTGCTGTAATTGTATTAATAGCAATAAAATCTGGATTATTTACATCTATTACTGGTAATACCGTAAAATTATTAGACACTGAATTTGTCACATAACTTATTCCTATAGGCAAATGAATTTGTATAATTGAATTTGTATCAATAGTATAATTAGTATTATTTTTAATTGACACCAGAAATACCTCTTGATTTCCAAAAATTTCTATTCCTAAAGGATTTTCATATATAATATCGATACCCTGTGATTGACATACAAGACTTAAGCTAAAAAATATAACTGATAACAAACAACCTAATAGTTTTTTCATAGAATATCAAATAAAAATTAAACACTTAAAGGAACACTTACTGTTAATAAGTTCTAAAAAAACATAAAATGTTACCCAAATTTTATTGAAAATAATTATTTTTCTTATGTATTTAATTCAATTTAAGTTACTTAGTATTGCGTTATACGTTGCTTTTATCGGGATAAATTATATTTTCCTCATATTTAACTTAATTAAACTACAAATAACTTAACTGAACATTTTTCCATAATTATTAACAATATATTTTGTTAATAAATTTATTTGGATAAGTTAAAATAAACAATTACACCTAGTTCATTCCTGTTTTAATACTTAAAAAGGTGTAATACTAATTTACTCTATGAAAAGAGTAATTATTCAATATTATTTATCTTTTACTGCTATTTTATGAGTACCCAATCCTCAATAATGATAATTCATTACTAAAAAGCATAAATTATTAAACATTACATTCTTAATAAATTATATGGATAAAATAAAAGCTAATTCATTATCATGAATGTAATTAATATAAAAAAGGGGAAATGTAATTTGTTATTTTGTAACCTATTGACTATAAATAGAATATGTTTTTTTTTGTAGAAAAAAAAATATTAGATATTATCCTAAATTAATAGTTTATGTAACGGAATATTATTGTGTAAAAAATTACGTAGTTACCCAAATGTTTTTTGACAATAAAAAGTACTTCAATTTTGTTGAAAAGCTAGGGAAATAGGAATTACAGTATCTATTCTTCCAGGTATAAAACCAATTACTGTACAGCGTCATATGCAAATATTGCCTCAAGTGTATAGGTTGGATTTACCTGAACCCTTAATTACCGAAATTGAAAAATGTAGCAACAATAAAGAAATTCGTCAAGTAGGTATCGAATGGGCCATACAACAAAGTAAAGAGCTAGTTGCAGCTGGGGTACCTGTAGTACATTACTACTCAATGGGAAAATCTAGCAATATTGAGGCCATTGCTAAGGAGGTTTTCTAAATATCAAGCAAGTATAAACAAGAAAAGGATACATTAATGTATCCTTTTCTTGTTTATACTATGTTCATTAACTCTATAATAAATTAAAGAAAATCTTTTATTTCAGTTTACAACAAAAAAAAATCCTCAACATCATAAGACATTGAGGATTCTAAAGAAGGCGGCGACCTACTCTCCCACATAACTGCAGTACCATCGGCGCTAATGGGCTTAACTTCTCTGTTCGGAAAGGTAAGAGGTGAGCCCCATTGCTATAACCACCTTAAGTTTTAAGTGTTT
>Ga0209291_1000128_pt1 | contig 74316 bp, 74 predicted proteins | sample GOMGulsemesocosm_FD_184633 | JGI IMG/M metagenome (GOLD analysis project Ga0209291, IMG submission 184633) | Methane-oxidizing microbial communities from mesocosms in the Gulf of Mexico - GOM9B Gulf of Mexico (SPAdes) (version 2) | ecosystem: Environmental > Aquatic > Marine > Cold seeps... | reverse complement strand
TTGTTATTTTTATGTTGTTTGAAGCTATAAATGAAAAGTTTTACCAAATGGTCAATATATACTATCTAGTTGTTCAGTAATTGGTCAATGATTAATTTACATATATTTTAAACGCTTCTATTTCAACGAGTTAAAGAGGATCTCTGTGAAAAACTATTCAACAAGTAGTGTGAAAAGAGAGATTTACAGCGCGTGAAGGCGGATTTTTCAGCAGGAAGGAGTGTAATAATATGTCATAAATTTGAACCAATAGCGCTCACCACTGGTCCAGAAAAAAGGAGATCTCACAGTCTTATTTTATACCGAGACCGCGTACAATTATGTTAATCAAAAAGTCACTGGCTTGTTCAAAGTCGCTTTGCTCAAGTTGAGGCTTTTTTAATGCCAGCTCTATTTGCACCGAAAAATCCGCATAGGTTTGAGTGGCCGCCCAAATCATAAAAAACAAATGATAGGGATCAACCTGTGCCATCCTTCCTTCTGAAATCCACTGGTTAACTAAAGCGACATCTTCTTCTAATTGCGGTAAGACATGGCTAATCAAATAGCCCTTTAGCTTAGGAGCGCCTTGAATAATTTCATTGGCAAACACTTTCGATCCGTTGGGATGGGATTGAGAAATGGCTATTTTCCCGCGTATATAACCGCTAATCATGCTTTTCGGATCATCGCCACGCTGCGATAACAGCGCCATTTTTTCCAGCCAAAGCTCTAGAATGTTTTCTAGGACCTTTTGATAGAGGATGTCTTTTGATGGAAAGTAATAGAGTAAATTTTGCTTAGATAAACCGCCATGTTCGGCGATTGCATCAATACTAGCCCCTTGAAAACCCTGTTTAGCAAAAATATCTTCAGCCGCCATTAAAATCATTATTTCAGTTTCTTCTCGCGAGCGACGCTTTGGTTTTGAATTACTTTTTGTCCCCATACACTGTTCTACCTTTCATAAGTTACTGTAAATAATAGCACACCAAGGAGAGAGTCCGAAAACAGGCTGACCTACTGCGAACAAAGCTATTTGGCTAAATTTAATGCTCATTATCGTTAAATAGCCTTGCTCTCGTCACGATCGCAGTTCTAGGACAACCTCCCAGAAAATTGTCGAACTCAATACTGAAACCAGAAGTGGATGATGTGCGTATTATGCTGAATGAGCGCTCATAAAAAAACCGCCAGTGAATAATACAGAATTCAAATCAGGCGGTTTGGATTACGTTTTAGCTTTTAGCTTTTAGCAGTATTAAAACGCTGTCGGCACTTTGGCTTTCTCGCGTGCGGTTTCACGCGTGATAGAACCATCGCGAATCAGTTTGCCTAATGATTGATCCATGGTGGTCATGCCCATTGCAGATCCCGTTTGAATCGCGGAGTAAATCTGCGCCACTTTGGCTTCACGAATCAAGTTGCGGATAGCCGGCGTACCGACTAGAATTTCATGCACTGCGACACGCCCGCCACCGACTTTTTTCAGTAGATTTTGCGAGATAATTCCCTCCAGTGATTCAGACAACATAGCCCGCACCATTTCTTTTTCCCCCGCTGGGAAAACATCAATGATTCTGTCCATAGTTTTAGACGCTGAGGTGGTATGCAAAGTGCCAAAGACTAAATGCCCCGTTTCAGCGGCTGATATCGCTAAGCGGATAGTTTCCAAGTCACGCATTTCACCCACTAAGATAACATCTGGGTCTTCACGTAACGCCGAGCGTAAAGCAGCGCTAAAGCTTCGGGTATCTCGTGAGACTTCGCGTTGATTGACTAGGCTCTTTTTGCTTTCGTGCACAAATTCGATAGGGTCTTCAAGCGTTAAAATATGGTTGGCACGTGTTTCGTTGATGTAATTAACCATGGCAGCAAGCGTTGTCGATTTACCAGAGCCTGTTGGCCCTGTTACTAGCACTAACCCTCTAGGTTTGTTCGCCAATCTCTCGAATATTTCCCCCATGCCAAGATCGCCCATACTGAGGATTTCGCTGGGAATAGTACGAAACACCGCCGCTGCACCGCGATTTTGGTTAAATGCGTTGACACGAAAGCGCGCCAGGCCAGGCACTTCAAACGAGAAATCAGCCTCCCAGTTATCTTCGTAGTCTTTACGTACTCTGTCGCTCATAATGTCGTAGATAAGCGTCTGCACTTCTTTGTCTTCGAGTGCATCCATCTTAATTCTGCGGATTTCACCGTCCACACGTATCATTGGCGGTAATCCAGCGGTAATATGTAAATCTGATGCTTTTTGTTGCACGGAAAATGAAAGTAACTCAGTAATATCCATATTTTTATCTTCTCGTTTAGCTATAATTAACACCAAAGCATCAGCTCTGACTTAGGGATTCCTCATACTAATGTTAAAAAACATTTAGTGACAGCGAATCTGCCAATAACCCTACTTTTTAACCTCAGTATTTATATGACAAGCATAGCAAACAATTACGCCAAAGTAGTTTCCCAGATAGACCTGTGCTGCGAGAGCGCGCAACGTAACAATACGGATGTTCAGCTATTAGCAGTCAGCAAAACGCGCCCTGCTGAGCAACTTGCGCAGCTTTATGAGCAAGGACAACGACATTTTGGTGAGAACTATTTGCAAGAAGCGTTAGACAAACAAGTTGAATTGACGCAGCTGCCACTAATTTGGCATTTTATCGGTCCCATTCAGTCAAACAAAACGCGCGCCATTTCCGAGAACTTTGACTGGGTACACAGCGTTGATCGCTTAAAAATAGCGCGCCGCTTGAGTGAGCAGCGCCCTGATCACCTTCCCCCGCTTAATATTTGCCTACAAGTCAACATTTCCAACGAGGCCAATAAAGCGGGATGCAGTACCAGTGAAACACTGGCTTTGATCAGTGAAATAGCCCAATTACCAAAATTAAAAATCCGCGGTTTAATGGCGATTCCTAAAGCCACTACAGATATTGATGAGCAGCGCGTCGCCTTTACTGCTATGTCAGATTTACTGAGTCAATGCCAAGTGCAACACAGTGAATTAGATACTTTATCGATGGGCATGTCTGCGGATATTGCCCCAGCCATTGAACACGGCGCCACTATTGTTCGCGTAGGCACAGCCCTGTTTGGCGCTAGAGACTATTCAAACAAACACTAATTTTACCCACTGCAAATAGAGAGAAACCAATGCAACCTACTATCGCGTTTATCGGTGCCGGCAATATGTGCCGAGCAATTTTTGGCGGCATGATTAAAAATGGTTACAGCGCTGAAAAAATCACTGCAACCGGCAGAAACATAGACAAGCTAGCGGATTTAGCCGCGCAGGGCATTAATGTTACCACTGACAATGCGCACGCCATTAAAAACTCACAAGTGGTGGTATTTGGGGTTAAGCCACAAATGATGCAAGCGGTGTGTGAGCCTTTAGCAGAAGTTTGCCAAGCACAGCAGCCGCTGATTATTTCAGTCGCAGCGGGTATTACCGCGCAGAGTCTTGAAGCTTGGCTCGGTGGCAATTTAGCTGTGGTTCGCTGCATGCCAAATACACCTTCATTGGTTCAAGAAGGTGCCAGTGCACTGTGTGCTAATGTATTGGTTAACCAACAGCAGAAGGATATAGCGCAGCAAGTGATTGCCAATACCGGCCTTGCTCTGTGGGTAGACAGTGAAGCGCAACTCGATGTCGTCACTGCCCTTTCGGGTTCTGGTCCCGCCTACTTCTTTTTATTGATGGAATCAATGATCGACGCCGCTGTCTCACAAGGGCTAACGCGTGAAACGGCGACCCAACTTGCAATGCAAACAGCACGTGGAGCCGCGGTTATCGCACAGGAAGAAGAGGATTCACCGGCCGAACTACGCCGTAAAATCACTTCCCCTAAAGGCACTACTGAACAGGCTATTTTGAGCTTTCAAGGTGCCGGATTTGCCGACATGATCAAAGCAGGCATGCAGGCAAATATTGAACGCTCAGAACAACTAGCTGAAGAATTTGGAGCCAATCCAAAAACAGGCTCCTAGGTTAATTTTTGCATAAATAAGACATTAGCTACTATTGAATGCTAAACTTTATTTTTTGAGGCCTTTGCACTAAGGAAGTAGCAAAGGTTTTCTTATCAACTACTTGGAAAGATGAAATATGGACTCAAATCCTTTAATTTTGATTATTCGCACACTTGGCGAGCTCTACATATTTATTCTGCTATTACGCTTTGTCCTACAGGTGGTAAAAGCTGATTATTACAACCCTATTTCACAAGGTGTGGTGAAAATCACCCAACCAGTGGTAGACCCTTTACAAAAGTTGCTGCCCAAAATTGCCCGCACAGATATTTCTCCGATTATCTTTGCGATACTGCTAAAAGCCGTGGTGCTGTACGCCATCTATGCCATGGCCAATCATTTGATTGCTCTACCTATGCTCGGCATCTATGCACTCTTAGGTACTTTAAACACCTTTTTAGACATAGTGTTCTACGCCGTCATGGGCTCCGTGATCATCAGTTGGATAGCGCCAGATAGCCCACATCCGGCACCACAGTTATTGATGCAAGTGACAGCGCCTATTTATCGTTTTGTCGGTAAAGCACTACCGCCTATCGGTGGGTTTGACTTGTCGCCGATTGCGATCTTTATCGCCATTCAGCTTATCCAATCGCAGTTACGCCCTTTCTTAATCTGATAGATTAAATAAAAATTGTGTTGTGTTTAGGCGGTATATTTTACCGCCTAAACATAGACACTATGCGTAAATGTGCTGCCCTGCTTCTGAGCTGCTCAAATACCTTTTATTTATTCAGACCTTTTTGCCTTTCTCCTTTTATTATATTAAGCATAAAGCCCCTGCTGCATTGCCTCTGAAATGTTAAACTAGTCGCATATTCAAACTATTTTTTGCCTGTCACAGTGAGAGCGCCATGAAAACACTTTTAACCACCCTATTATTCACGCTGTTTACCCAAGGGGCTATCGCTGAGCAAGTGATAGAAACTGATCTTTACAAGGTATATTACAACGCCTTCAACAGCACTGTTATCGATGCAAATGCGGCCAAAAAGAACAATTTGATTCGCAGTAAATACACCGCTATGCTCAATATCGCAGTGCATAAGAAAAACAGCGATGGCACCACCAGCGCGGTTAAAAGTTTTAATTCAGGCAGTGTCGAAAACTTGTTGCGCCAACAACAGCAATTAAAGTTTGCCACTATCGATGAGGGCAAGGCCGTTTACTATATCGCCAGCTTTCGCTTTGCCGATGAAGAACTGATGAACTTCAAAGTGAAAATTCAACCAGATCCAAACCTTGCACCTATAGTGCTTGAACTCTCCCAAAAATTTTACGCCCAGTAGAGAATCCACATGATCGATAAAATCGTCTTAGCTAGCTCCAACAAAGGCAAGTTAAAAGAGTTCGGTGAAATCTTCGCCGCCATGGATATCACACTTATATCCCAAGGTGAGCTGAATGTCTGTGATGCAGATGAAACCGGTTTAACCTTTGTAGAAAACGCTATTTTAAAAGCGCGCCACGCCTGTGAAGTCACCGGCTTGCCTGCCCTTGCCGATGATTCAGGGCTAGAGGTAGACGCGTTGTTAGGCGCACCTGGCATTTATTCATCGCGCTACTCGGGTGAAGGCGATGATGCTAACAACCAAAAATTATTTAAAGAGTTAGAAGGTGTGCCTAGCGACAAGCGCAGCGCCAGATTTCGCTGTGCTTTGGTTTTCATGCGCCACGCTAAAGACCCTACGCCACTGATTTGCCAAGGCACGCTTGAGGGCAGCATTATCGAGACCTTACGTGGTAAGGACGGTTTTGGTTACGACCCACTATTTTTAGTGGCACCAAAACTGATTCACGGTAAATCATTGACCTCTGCCGAACTAACACCGACGGAAAAGCACGGCATTAGTCATCGCGGCAAAGCGGTCGCCGAGTTTATCACTAAGATCGAAGCTTACCTGCGCTAATGAACCTACACACACCCAGCAATTTACCGCCTTTAGCACTGTATATTCACATACCTTGGTGTGTTAAAAAATGCCCGTACTGCGACTTTAACTCACACGCAGTGCGCGGCGAAATTCCCGAAGCACAGTACGTTAAAGCCGTATTGGCCGATTTAGAGCGCGAGAAAAACGCCGCGCAAGGCCGCCCCATCAGCAGCATCTTTATCGGCGGCGGCACACCTAGTCTTTTCACCGCAAAAGGGATTGGCGATATTTTACACGGCGCTGACAAAATAGTGCCTTTTGCACCCGATATCGAAATCACTATGGAAGCCAATCCCGGTACGTTTGAGAAAGAGCGCTTCGCAGGCTTTCAAGCAACCGGTGTTAACCGCTTATCGATTGGCGTGCAGAGCTTTAACGATCAACACTTGGAACAGCTGGGGCGCATACATTCAGGCACTGAAGCAATTGCCGCCATAGAATCTGCCCGCAAATTAGGCTTTGAACATCTCAATATCGACCTGATGCACGGCCTTGCCAAACAAAGCCCCGAGCAAGCATTGCACGACTTAAGTACCGCCATCGCACTAGGTAACGATCATCTATCTTGGTATCAGCTGACGATTGAGCCCAATACCGAATTTCATGCCCGCCCACCGACCTTGCCGGATATTGATACGCTTTGGGATATTCAACAGGAAGGCCAAGCGTTGATAAGCGCTGCGGGGTTTACGCAGTATGAGATTTCAGCGTATGCAAAACCTAACTCTCAAGCGCGCCACAACATCAATTACTGGCAGTTTGGCGATTACTTTGGCATAGGTGCAGGGGCACATGGAAAACTGAGTTTTTGGGATGAATCGACGCAGCAGTTAGAGATCAGCCGACGTTGGAAAAAGCGCTCGCCTAAAGCGTATTTAGGGGCTGTGGATCCATTGGGGGGTAGCAATATCGTCGCGGCTGATGACTTGCCGTTTGAGTTTATGATGAATGCCCTACGGTTAACGGATGGCGCTCCTGAGAGCTTTTATCAGCAGCGCACAGGGTTGGGGTTAAGTAGTGTTGAGAAGGCTTTGGCGAAGGCTCGCCGTGATGGATTGATTCATGCGGGAGATAGGATTGCGCCAACGGAACGTGGGGCGCTGTTTTTAAATGATTTGTTGGAATATTTTATTTGATTTGAACTACAAGCTACAAGCTACAAGCTACAAGCTACAAGCTACAAGCTACAAGCTACAAGCTACAAGCTACAAGCTACAAGCTACAAGCTAATTATTAGAATCAAAAGATAAAGCTTAAAAAACTGCATAGAATCTAAGGTTTATCCACTCATAAAAACTCCTCTAATTGTCCCCTTCTTCAGCCTCTTACGGTGAATCGATTAGTACTAACTTTTGTTGGAATAACATTCAACATTGATAACTATACGCTAATTACGTATAGTTGTTTGATGAAATGCATATTCGTTGAATCAAGTATATTTGCAAAACACCGTGATGATCATCTCAGCGATGAAGAGTTTAGACTTTTCCAAACAGAACTGATGTCCAATCCAAAGCAAGGTGACGTGATTCAAGGTACTGGTGGTCTGCGAAAAATCCGAGTGGCAAGTAACAACAAAGGAAAACGCGGCGGATCCCGAGTAATCTACTATTTCCTTGATGAAAAGCAGCGCTGTTATTTACTCACTATTTACGCAAAGAACGAAATGTCTGATTTAACCACAGACCAGAAAAAGCAGTTAAAAACCTTTATGGAGGTATGGAGAAATGAGCAGTCGTGATTTATTTTCTGAGTTAAGCTCAGCGCTTGTAGAAGCGAAAGAGCATTCAGATGGCAAGCTGACCCTTAAAACCCACCAGCTGAATGACGTTAGCGAACTCGATATTTCACCTATTGAAATAGTAAACATCCGCGAGAAATTTAACATGTCCCGTGGCGTTTTTGCCCGCTTACTGCATACATCTTCTCGCACTTTAGAAAACTGGGAACAGGGCCGCAGCGCCCCCAATGGACAAGCAATTACTCTTCTAAAGCTAGTACAGCGCCATCCAGAAACACTGACACACATTGCTGAATTATAACTAGCCTATCAGATAAACCAAATTTTCTCGTAGCAAAAACAAGCCTCAATCAGAATGGTTAGATCAATAGGGTCAGAGTGAATTGATTCTTATCTTCTATAAATTCAAACCCATATCAAACTACACTACGAAGCCACCAAATCCCTTGGATTACCGCCGGAGCAATTTACTAAATTGGCGAGCGTAGCGGCAGGACGCCGCGCAGAGCGAAGTTAGGCCATGGACGGCCTATCTGAGCGGCCGCCAATTTTGTGAATTGCGGAGGGATCTTTCGGGAATCGTAGGGTGAGATTTTCTTTGGTTCCGTTTCTTTTAGCTCATCCAAAAGAAATGAACTCGACGTAGTCGAAACTGCACTACAATCCTTTGAATTTAAACAATAAAACAAATATTTGTTCGTTATTTTGACTGAGTTTGTTCTACGCCTGATTGACATATTCATTCGTCAATTTGAGGCTGCACTTAATCAATTAGCTCTTCATTGATATGTTTAATAAGTAGTATAAATAACATCCCCCTCCAAACCCCTACTCACATTTTTTTCACATAACACCCTTTATATTGATGCAAAACAAATAGGGAAAACACAATGAAAAAACTACTATTAGCATCACTGATCGCCGCTTCACTGGCTGCTGGCACAACCACAGCAAACACAACCAAGGAACAATCACCATCTTCTCAAACAAACCTACAGGGACATGAAAATTTCCGTGGCACAGATTTGGTTGTAGCAGGGCAAGAGCACTGGTATCGAGAATTGCGCTTGGATAGCTGGCAAGCCATGGGCCTAGAGCAACAAGAGATCGCTAGTGTATTAGCGCGTATTAAGGGAGATAAACCCCTGCGTGATGAAACGAACCCTGATACTATAGGACACTGGACGTTTGAATTTTCTAAGCAAGCCAATCAGCTAAACCAGTTGGCTAAAAAACAAGAACAGGAGCAAGCTGCACTCTCCTATCAAAAAGCCGCTACTTTTTGGATGATTGCAAGCTACCCAAACCTTCACCAAGCCCATGAATTAAAAGCCTTAGATAATGCCGTTGCCGCCTATGTAAAAGCTGCCAACCTTCGTGGAGAACAAACGCAAAGAGTCTCTATGCCGCTTGCTAATGGCAGTGCGATTAGCGGTATATTGCATATGCCTAAAGACGTGGTGAGCCCTCCCGTTGTTTTATGGACCGGTGGTGTGGATAAATCATTAGTTGAGCATCATGCTTCGCTTAATGATACCGTGCAAAACGGCACGGCTGTTATCACCTTTGATATGCCAGGTGCTGGCTTAAACAGTGCTATCACCCTGCAGCTAGGTAAAGAGTCTATTGCCCATGAAGCGGCACTTAACTACGTAAAAACTAACAGCCGCTTAGATAGCTCACGCGTTGCTGTATTGTCGCAATCTGGCGCGGGTATTCCGTTAATAGAATTTGCTATCGATAACCCTGCTTTGAAAGCCGTTGTTGCCCGCTGTGCTGTGGTTGATGGTGTATTAACTAAGCCCTCATTATTTCCTCGCTTGCCATTAATGACCGCGCAATCTTTCGGGGTTCGTATTGGCGCTGATATTCATGATCTTGAATCCTTTGGTGAATTAACGATTCCCCTATCACTAAAAACCAAAGGTTACTTTGACGGTAAAACGAGAATGGATATTCCTATGTTAGTCATTAATACATCAGGCGATAGGGTGGCTTCAGCAAAAGACATGCAATACACAGCGGCGCTTTCGAGCCAAGGTGTGGTTGAGTTTTATGGTGATGATGGGCATTGCCCTGAAGGCCAAGAGGCGGCAGATTCAATTACCCGTTTCTTAGCTAAACATATCTAATTTTACACTCGCCCTGTGTGATAACATCAGCGCAGGGCTAACATCTTATCGAAATAAACTTTGTAATATTTCTACTCTACACGCCTAAGCAGCAACTTTTAAAACCACCGAATGTAAGAGAGCGCAATGAAGAAAATTCTATTAGTGGAAGATAACCGAGAAGTTGCCAGCATGCTATTCGATTACTTTGAATATTTAGAAATGGAACTCGATTATGCTGATAATGGCGAATTAGGTTTGCAACTCGCGCAGCAAAGCCGTTTCGATATCATTTTATTGGATCTTATGCTGCCAAGAATGGACGGTTTAACGTTGTGTAATCGTTTAAGAGACGCTGGCAACAATACCCCCGTGTTAATGCTCACCGCTCTCGATAATAGGGAAGATATGCTTAATGGTTTTAAACATGGTGCTGATGATTATTTAACCAAGCCTTTTGATCTGGAAATATTAGAGGCGAGAATGAATGCTTTAGTGAGGCGCTATAAAGGTAAAGTGACTCACTCTGCTATTCAGTTTGGTGAACTTAGAATTGATCAAAAAGCACGTAAAGCCTATCGCCAGGAAAAATTACTTGCTCTTAACCCAACGACTTATACCATTCTAGAGTTGTTATGCACAAAAGCACCAGAAGTGGTTAGCCGAGAAGAGATTTCCAGTCAATTATGGCAAGAAAATGAACCTGATAACGATGTACTTCGCAGCCATATTTATCAGTTGCGTAACCAACTCGACAAACCCTTTGCGACCCCTATGTTAACAACCATCCCAAAAATAGGGTTCCGTTTAGAGGAATAATAATGCTTAACCGATTTCTAAACAGCACTAAAACCATCACGGGCCGATTAGCGCTATTTTTTACCACTATTTCGATTATTCTAGGCGCTGTCACCTTTTTGGTATTTATAGTAGCGCTGCATTGGTCGGAAGATCAATTAGGTGAGCGGCGCTTACTTATCGATCGAGATGAGGCTAGCGAACGCTTTATAAAGGGCGAAAGTGGTGAAATTAAAATTGATGCTTTAACCATGGCCTATAACGACATTAACTTACTGCCCAAGCCTTACAAATCTTTTGCATTAGGCAAAGAGAGCTTTCTCGGTGAAGTCGGCGAGGCATTAAACCCCCTACCCCATATGATGTATATCGGGTATTACTATATTGATGGTAAAAAGATGCCGCTGATCTTGTTGGCGCAATCTGACAAGGTCGGGTTAAATCGCGATGACTTTATATTTTCAGGCGCTATTGTGATTTCGCTAGTCACGGTATTAATGCTCATCTTTTCTGGCTTGCTCTATCGATTATCAAAACACTTAATAGAGCCTGTAAACAGTATTGCCCGTCAGTTAGAACAGCTATCGGGAGAATCCCTGCAGTCGTTTGAAATCTCAGCGAGTGCCGCCATTGAGTTTCAAATATTAACACAGCGACTTAATACCTACCGTTCAGAGATACAACTGCTTATTAAACGCGAGCAGGCATTTTCTCGCTATGCCAGTCATGAGCTACGAACGCCCCTTACTATCATCAAGGGGTCTAGTGATCTACTCACTAAAAGCGAACCTACTACCTTCCAACATAAACAGATTAAACGTATTAAAAACGCCAGCGACCAAATGGGGACTATGATTGATGCTCTGCTGAGTTTAGTGCGCTATGAAAGAGATAAAGACACACTTGAAAGCCGCTATTTTAGCGAACAAGAATTGCAACAAATTGTGCAACAAAACTCGGCACAAGCCGTTGATAAAAACATTGACGTTCAAGTATCGGTGGAATCTGAGCCCAAGATCCAGGCTTCCAGTGCTGTTATTAATATGATTTTGGGGAACTTACTGCGTAATGCCATTGCCGCTACCAATGCAGGCAAGGTCACTATTACACTTTCACAGTCGGCACTGAATATCACTGATGAAGGGCAGGGCATTGCACAGAGCCCAAGCGATCAAGGGCATGGTCTAGGTCTTTTGATTGTGGATGATTTCTGCCAACGCTTTGGCTGGAAGTTCAGCTTAATAAACCGAGAGAAAATAGGCTGTCAGGCGACTATCTTATTCAAATAGCAGTAAGGAACAATACGGACCCCTACGGTTTTTAAAACATTTACCATCAATAGGAGCCAGCGGGGCTTGGTCTTGTCTTCTTCCCCAGAGGAAAACCTCTTCCTCTATCAACTCGCCTTCTTGTGGAACCCTAATACGGAACTCGCAAGTTTCACGCGCTCATGTGCAAAACATTATGCTTCCTTTATGAGTTTCTAAGGCGAACCATACGCAATGTCTGCTTTGTGTCGTGACCCTGTCGTGCTCTTGTCGTGTTAAGGTTGGGGCCTTTGGATTAATATCTGTTTTCTAATTTTACACGGAGCACAAAATGACAGTATCAAAGCAGATAATTAAGCGACTTCGCAAAGAGCGAGGTTGGTCTCAAGAGCGTCTATCTATCATCAGCGGGCTTAGCGAGCGCACTATTCAAAGAATTGAAAAAAGTGGCGATTGCTCATTAGACTCAAAACTGGCATTGGCTTCCGTCTTTGAGGTACCACCTAATGATCTTGAAGATAAAATCGATTCACAATTAATTTTCGAGGAGTCAACTTATGACTGGGGAACTGCTCTGGGTGCTATCAGTCTTTTGATTATAGTCACGGTGGTGTTTTCGATGCTGACCAGGACCTATGGTGTTTGGGAGATGTCTTGTTTATTAATTGTAGATGGATTAGCCATTGCTTTATTGTCTGCATCTCACGGTTTTAAAGAGGCTATTCGCTTTTTCTCGAATACGTTATCGGTGGTTAAAAAAGTATCTAGAGCTGCTGACTACAATGCGACAATCATACAAGCAAATTTGGTCATTCAAAATGTTTATATTATAGGGTTTGTCGCTATGCTTGTTTATCTGCTGACCACTATCGTGCATTTCCCCGGCAAAAGTGAAGATATCAAGTTTATTTTAGTTGAGGCATTTACGCCTGCCTTGTATGCCATTTTACTATCTGAGTTTTGGATTAGACCTTTTAAGCATAAAATAGAAAAACAAATGACAGAGTTGCTTGGCAAAACGCCGGAATCTAGTCAACAGTAAGAAATACAAGTCAATTCCCCCCCTTATTTGCCGCCTAACTAATTGGAGGAAGGGGACGACAGGCTGATTCTATGCTCCATGTAGTATCTGCATCGCTGTAGGCAACAATGTGCAAAGCGAAGTCGGCCTCGACTGAATGAGATAGAACAACGCAGGGAGCAGTTATCGAGACGCTCTATTTGAGGGTCGCCAATTTTGGATTGGCTGAAAGCCCTCTGCGTTATTAAAAAATCGGGAATCGTAACGCGATTTTTACCTGCAATCTTAAAAAACCACCTGATTGCTTTAGCCTCCGCTTATCGACGAACAAGAAAAAGTCCTATTTGTCCCTGATCACTGCACACTTTCCATCAATGAATTATTGTTTTTTCCAAGATGGGGACATTGATAAGACTTTGGTTTTATACGTTTAGTCCTACTATTTTATGAACTATTGTGCCGTTTAAGGCACATAATCATTACTCCTAGATACATCTTTGGTGCCTACCAATGCGTTTCAAACGATCAAGTTGCCTCGTATTTCTACTATACTTAATATGAAATAGAGAAAGCTAGCTTCGCTGGCAAAATTGAACGTTTTAAGTGAGCCAAGCTTCGTTTTGCCGAATGCAAGATACCGAACCATCTGCTATCGCAGAGATTACTAGCTTGGATTATTATGAATTTCAATAAACTTTCTATAGTTCAAAGAGTTAAAGTAATACAAATATCCACTATTGTTGTTTTAATAGTCCTTAACTTTATCCTGTGGTTTCAGCAGCAACAGTCCAAGGAGCTACATAGTATAGAGTTGAGTATCAGTGACATCAGGATTGGCATGTTGCAGCTGCGCCGACATGAAAAAGATTTCATCATGCGACTAAACTCTAAGTATGAACAACTTCACAAGCAACAGTACTCCTCTATAGAATCAACCATTCACTATTTAGAAAAAAAATTAATTGAACAAGATATTTTTTCTAGTCAATTTTTAACTATCCCGAAATATCTCTATCAATACCGAGAAAATTTTTCTTTATTGGTGAACTCTTACCAAAGATTTGGAATAAACGATGAAAGCGGTGAAAAACTGGTATCAGAGAGCCTTTGGAACTCTTTAATAAAACATGATGAAATAACCTTAGAGCAAACCAATAAACTATTGCGACTGCAATTATTGAAAAATAAGTTCATGATTAAAAAAAGTACTGAAAACGCCTTATTATTCACCCGATTCGCTGACAAGCTTAGTAAAGAAGATTTTTTTTCGAAAAACTTTCTGTTTCATCGTTACATGACAGAATTCAACAGCTTGGTTATATTAAAACAAGAAATAGGCTTTACTCATGAAGAGGGCAGAGAGGGAAAAGTACGTAGCAGTTTCCACCAACTTGAAGATGAATTAGACCAACTGTTAGCCTACATTAGACCTTTGATAGTGCAAGTAGAAAAACGCACCACTATTTTTGTTGTTGTGCTCTCTCTCTTAATCGCCGTATTCACCACATTTTTACTCTATTCAGTAGGTAATAGTATTATCTACCCTATCAGCCTCATTGTTAGAAATATTGATTATCTACGTAGAGGAAAAAGAGATATTGAGTTTCCAGAGAGCCAAGATGAACTAGATCATATCTATACTGCACTTATAAACTTCCAAGATGATTTAATTTCACTGGACTCGTTAAGAGAAAAAGAAGATGCCTATCACCACAATTTAAAAGAAGAAAAAATAAAACTTGAAAGTGCCTTGGCTGAGATCAACCAAATCCAAGCCCAGTTAATTCAAAGTGAGAAGTTAGCGTCTCTTGGCTCCTTAGTGGCAGGCGTCGCCCACGAAATTAATACACCGCTTGGTATTGCTGTGACTGTGGGAAGCACTCTCGAGCAAAATGCTAATATCTTTATCAACAAATTAAAGTCTGGCGATGTTCGCCGCTCAGATTTGGGTAACTTCGAAGCTGAAGAACTAGAAGGCTGGGAAGTTTTACAAAACGCTCTAAAGCGCGCAGCCACTTTAATTCATCATTTCAAGCAAGTCGCTATTGATCAAACCACTGAAGATCGTCGCGAATTCAATCTCCTTGAGGTCATTGACGAAAATATCATGACGATTAGCCATCAAATTAAAAATTCCGATATTAGCTACCTCATTAATATTGACCCCAACTGTGAAATGAACAGTTATCCAGGGCCTTTAGGACAAGTCATAACTAACTTGTTTAACAATGCAGTAAAACACGGCCTTGATGGGGCCAGTGAAGGTAATATATTAATCAGTGGTAAAATAGAAAATGAAAACATAGTGTTAACGATTAAAGATGACGGTTTAGGCATCCCAAAAAACATAGTTGCTAACATATTCGATCCTTTTTTTACCACTAAACTTGGTCAAGGTGGATCAGGTTTGGGGCTAAATATCACTTACAACATTGTAACTAGCTTACTTGGCGGCTCTATCAAAGTAGAGAGCGAAGAGGGCAACGGCACATGCTTTATCATAGAAATTCCCATTAATTCGCCGATGAAGGAGTAAAACTCATGGATGATGACTTTATTACATTTTCTAATGAAGATGAGGAGACGACCCCACCTTGTTTAGTTGAACCTTGGATTATTGGCATCATCGACGACGACCCCACGGTCCATCAAGCCACGATGTTTGCGCTTAAATCAGTCACTATTCAAGGTAAGCCGCTTCTTTTTCACAGTGCTTTCAGTGGCAAAGAAGGTTATGAGCTGGTGCAAAAGCAACCTGGTATGGCTTTGGTATTTTTGGATGTCGTAATGGAAGACGAAGACGCAGGGCTTAAACTGGTTGATAGAATCCGTAACGAAATAGGCAATAAATCGATACAAATTATATTGAGGACAGGACAAGCAGGCTACGCTCCCGAAGAAGAGGTTATTATTAATTATGATATTAATTCATATAAAACTAAAAGCGAATTAACCCGCGTAAAACTCTTCACGACACTTGCGACCGGACTGAGAAGCTGGCAATTATTACGTACCATTGAACAGAGCAGAAACGGCTTAAGATCTGTTATTCAATCTGCTGCTACTCTAATACAGGAACGCTCAGTGTTCGAGTTCTCCTCTGGCGTACTGCAACAAATAGACGCTTTATTTGGGCTATCATCTGATAGCTTATTTTGCGTATCGCAAAAACCCGCCTCGGGCCCACATTCAATGCAAGCTGGGGAAGATAGCTTTTACATCGTCGCTGCATCGCCGAAGTATCATCAATATTTTGGTAAAGATATTGCCACCTTAAAAGATAAGTTGCCGTTATTGAGCTTAGTATTTGAAACACTGGAGAAAAAACAGCATACCTTTATCAATAAATCCAGCTGCTTATATTTATCAACCCCCTCGGGCTGGGAAGGCGTTATTATTGCGGACGAATCCGAAAAGCTCGGTAATTCAGATCAAGAACTACTCAAAATATTTTGCTTAAATGTCGCTTTAGGCTTAGAAAATGCCAAATTTTTTAGTTATTTGAACCAAGCGGCTTTTGTCGATGATTTGACGGGCTTAAATAATCGACGCGGACTGCTTGAGCATAATTTTAGTCTGCAAAATACAACCGCGAAAAACTTCTCCTTATATTTGATTGATATCGATTACTTTCATTTAGTGATCGACTCTTTAGGCTTTGAGATAGGCAATGCAATACTGCAAAAATTCTCTTCCCAGATTCGTAAAGTTTTTCCCAAAGAAGCGGTAATCGCTCGCCTTCACGCCGATGTTTTTGCCGTGGTTACGCATCAAACAGAAATGACTGCTAACGATGTTGCAACCCGTATTTCAAGACCTATTACCGTCAAAGGGCAATCAATTCGCCTAGGCGTCACTGTCGGTAGCTCTATTTCGGTCAATACTAAGCTCGATAGCGTTATCGTTGAGACTATACTGCAGCAAGCAGAAATGGCTTTGAAGGTAGCCAAAGAAAACATGCGTGGCTCTGGCAAAAAATTTGACTCCAAATTCGAGGTTGAATCCCGTAAAAGCATGACAGTGTTAAGTAACTTAAGAACGGGGCTAGATAAAAGCGAATTGTACTTAGTGCTACAGCCAAAAGTAGATATCAATACCCAGCAAGTCTTAGGCTATGAAGCCCTTATCCGCTGGTTACATCCCGATAAAGGCATTATCCCACCTAACGCTTTCATTCCCGCTGTCGAAAAATCAGGTCTGTATTACGAACTTGATCTGTATGTTGCTAATTGCCTGTGTAAAATATTATCCAGGCATCAGGTAGACATTCCGATATCTTTCAATATTTCAGCCAACTCACTGAATCACAAGTCTTTTACTTCTGATTTAAAACAGGTTTTTTCAAAAAACTCAATCGATATTAAAGGCGTTGAAATTGAAGTCACTGAAAATGCACTGATCCACTCTGAACAAGCAATAGCCCGTTTAGCAGAACTAAGGGATTGCGGTTTTAAAATATGTTTAGACGATTTCGGCGCTGGATTTTCTTCTTTAAGCTATCTAATGCGTCTGCCATTAGATGTGATAAAAATTGATAGAGCCTTTGTCTGTGATATTTGCTCATCACCTTCATCCTTAATTTTGATCGAAGGAGTGATCGATATTATCAACAGTTTAGGTAAAGAAATTGTGATTGAAGGGGTAGAAACAGCACAACAAGCGGCGCTTATTAGTAAATTTGACGTCAATATTATCCAAGGGTATTTCTTTCATAAGCCTATGGAAGTTGATCGTGCTCTGGCATTAATACCACCCATTTAGCGAACATTTAGTTGTCCACAGAAACACTCAAGAAACAACTGCTGCGACGTGCTAAAAGCCTGCACATATCCATAAGTTCATCCTTGACCTCAAGTAGACTTGAAGTTGTATCATTGACTCTATAGTAATTGATAAGAGGATAAACCTAATGTGGGATGAACGTTTTAGTACACAAGAATACGTCTATGGGACAAAACCCAACGATTTCTTGAAAAATCAGGTTAATGCCATCCCAAAAGGGAAAGTTCTGAGCTTGGCGGAGGGAGAGGGAAGAAATGCTGTTTTCCTCGCTAAGCAGGGTTACTCAGTAACCGCTGTAGATGCATCTTTAGCTGCTATAGATAAAGGGTATCTATTAGCCAAGAATAACGGAGTTGAAGTTGACTTTATACATGCAGACTTAGCTGAGTTTGATCTAGGCGAACATCAGTGGGATGGAATAATATCAATATTTTTCCCGCTACCTCCACTACTGCGAAAAGCACTCTACCAAAAGGTAACAAGCGGATTAAAGAAAAATGGCGTTTTCTTACTTGAAGCATATACTCCTAAGCAATTGATGTTTGGTACTGGTGGTGGGAAAACTGTCGATTTTATGCAATCTAAAACGTCTTTAGCTCATGAGCTAAAAGGTTTGGATTTTGTCCACCTCGAGGAGCTTGAACGTAACGTTATTGAAGGTATATACCATACAGGGATAGGTTCTGTCGTTCAGGCTATCGCTAAAAAAACATCTGATCGCACGCGTTAATGAGCATCATATTAAGCAAATAGAGGCAGCTCTCGCTGCCTTGCCATCACGTTCAGGTACTTCTTCAACGCTTACCCGCTAACATATTCGCTATTGCGACGGCGGACACAGGCCTGCTTGAAAACCCGCAGACATAGGTTTGCAGCTTAGGGTATTGCTCTAACTCGTAAGCTGAGCGCAGTGCAATCACTATTACACGATCTGCGTATTTTTCGACCAACTTATTAACAATCACCGCTTGCTCATCCACATCGTGGTCATAACCGGCTATTGGATAGTTTTCAGTGATGAGTACTATTGGTAAGTCATCGTTGTTGTCGCTCTCTAAAAAGTGATTGATAAACTCATAGTCCACTAATTTATAATGACTTTTTAATATATTTAACTGATCGGTCAGTACATCAATGACTAAGCGTTCATCATTGGGTCCAATCCCCCGGCACTGCAATATTTGCTGCTGCATCTCAGGGTTAGATGTGGGTATTAAATAGTACTTTTGACGCTGTAAAGGCCACTGCTCACGCTCGTTTCTCAATACTTTTATCGCGCTATACGCACTGTCGTAAGCTAATTGTAAATGCTGTTCGTTGGCATAGGCCTTGGGGTCTAACTCACTGACGCCTGCAAAAGCTGCAGATTGATACTTGTAACTCAACACCAGCGCTAGCGATTCATCAATCACGGATTCTTCTATTTCACCGTTTTCAACCGCCTTAATAACCCCTGCAATGGTTGCCTGCTGTTTTTGTTTATAATCACCCAGACTGTTCTCATAGTACTCTTCTGAGAGCATAACAATATTTGCACCCGCCTTAAACGCCATCACAGCTGCTTGAGCAGGGTCATAATTTTTACGCATCGCCCACATGTTCATACTGTCAGTTAAAATAATGCCTTTAAAACCGAGCTTTTTACGCAGTACCCCTTGGAGTATTTTAGAGGAAAGCGTGGCCGGATACTCGGCATCGATTTGTGGATACAAGATATGTGCCGTCATCATAATGTCAACGCCTTGCTCAATCGCGGCTTTGAAAGGCACAAGGTCTTCTTTGAGTAGCTGTTTTAAGCTTTTGTCTACGCTTGGCAACTGTCGATGGGTATCTTCAGCAGTGTCACCGTGTCCAGGAAAATGCTTTGCCGCCGACATGACATTGCCCTGGCGTAAGCCTTTCACAGCCGCACTCACATGCTTAGTCACCGGCTGAACCTCTTCACCAAACGCTCTCACACCAATAATAGGATTCAGTGGGTTGCTATTCACATCCGCACAGGGGCCCAGCACCGTATTATAACCAACAGCCGCCATCTCAGTGGCGAACATCTTATATACGGACTGTGTTAACGCCACATTATCAGCGGCCCCCAGCGCTAAGTTACCAGGCCCTGTGACACTGGTTTTGGATAGCACAGACCAACTGCCCTCTTGATCTACCCCCAGTAATAAAGGTGCATCACACACTCTTTTTTGCGCTTCAAAGTTTAACGATTGGCATAATTCAAAGGCCGCTTGATGATTATCGGCATTATCATTAGAAATATAAAAGCCACCGACATTAAAGTCTCGGATCAAGGTTTTTGCATATTCCAAATCCTTACCCGTATAGGCCAACATAAAAAGCTGCCCCACCTTTTCACTAATACTCAATTGTCCGATCAGTGTCTTTATTCGCTTGTTAATATTATTCATAAGCTCACTTCAAATCTTTTTCAGTAATAGCACCGGTGATTAGCCCTACAAGATCTTGAGCATTAACATCACTCATCTTGACATTGGCAGACGATTTACCGTGATATAGCACAATCGCTCTATCGCAAGTTTCCATCACGTGCTGCATGTTATGGCTAATCAATAGCACAGAGACACCCTGCGAACTGATCAACTTAATCAACTCATTTACTTGCGCACTTTGCTCAACACCCAAAGCTGCCGTTGGTTCATCCATGATAACGATGTCAGCTCCCCAATTAACGGCCCTGCCAATAGAGACTGCTTGGCGCTGTCCACCCGACAAATTACTGATTTTTTCACTGTAGCTAGGAATTCTTGAATTGAGCCTTTTTAAGGCGGTTTGGGCCTGCGCTGCCATCGCCTTTTTATCTAACCAACCCATCCATTTAAGTAGCGGGTTTTTGGAGATAATTTCTTGGTTCAAAAATAGATTTGCGGCAATATCGAACTCAGGAACGACCGCTAAATCTTGAAACACTGTTTCTATTCCGTGGCTTCGGCTCTCTTGGGGTGAATTAAAATCAACCGCTTCACCATTAATTAATATAGACCCAGAACTGTGTTTAAAGATGCCTGAAATACAATTGACTAACGTAGATTTACCGGCGCCATTATCACCAAGCAAGCCGACAACTTCGCCCTTATTAATCGTAAAAGACACATCTTTAAGGGCCTCGATGCTGCCGAATTTCTTGGAGATATTGCGCACTTCTAGTGCTGGGCGCTGCAACATCGTATAACTGTTTTGGCTATCATCGGCCAACTTACCTGATGTCTCTAGACTCATTTTCTGTCCTCCTTCGCGCCGATAGCAACAGCAACCACCAGAATAAGGCCTCGGGCAATTAATTGCTCATTGGTGGAAAATCCCGATAAAATCAGCCCGTTATTTATCACGCCCATCATCCATGAGCCGATAACCGCGCCCATGATTGACGCGCGCCCACCAAACAGACAAGTACCACCAATCGCCACTGCAGCAATCACTGTTAATAAATCAGCTTCGCCTAAGGTATAGCGAGCTCCATGCAGACGACCTGCATACAAAAGGCCAGCCAGAGCTGCTGCACTTGAGGTAATCATCAAAGCGATAATGCGCGTCTTAACAACGTTTATACCTACCGCATGTGCGGCTTTTGCATTTCCGCCTGTGGCGAGCAAATGGCGCCCATAACGGGTTTTATTCAAAGAGATATAACCCACTGCAAAAATTAATATGGTCCAGATAAACAACACAGATATTGCGCCAAAAGACCCGGAACCAAAGGCAAAATTAAAGTTTTGGTTGATGATAGGAATCGCTTCTAAATTGGTGAATTTACGCGATAAACCGGCAATCACTCCCATTGTGCCAAGCGTGACTAGCAGTGAAGAAACTTTCAGCCATTCAATTAAAACGCCATTGATAAAGCCGATCACCACTCCGACCATCAAGGCGGCAAATATTGCGACAGGCATCGGGTAGTCTTGCATTAAGACCGCCCCCACTAAGGCGCTTAAGGCAACGACTGAGCCAATCGATAAATCGATATGGCCACAGGCCAGTGCAAAGGTTAACCCTATCGCCATAATAGTAATAGGTGTCGTTTGTCGAACAATGTTCATCAAATTAGTCGTGGTAAAAAAGCCAGTATCAGATAAGGTGACGGCAAAGAACAACAGCACCAGAAAAAAGCCGTAGTAGACAAAATACTCACGCTTTAAAAAGAGCCGCGAGAGCTGAGTAAAATGTTGATTCATAATGTGTTTCCAATTGCAAACAATGAAAAAATGGTCACTGCTGAGTAAATAGATCTAACAAGTGTGTGGTATGCCTTAAGGTAAACAACCTCGTCATAGTCAGCCCTACCCTCATATTTTAAAGGGAGTGCAGAGATGTCCATTCCACAGCACGATAGATTCTTACTAAAAAGCTTGAGCCGCATAAAAAAATCCAGAACGCCTAAGCTGCACTCATCATTCATGCAAACAAATACGTTCTGGAATTATGGCTAAACTCAGTAACTTTATTTAGCCTGTTCAAGCACTTTTTTAAGGGTTTTAGGTAATTCAGATTTGAACGATGTTTGCCACACATCCGCAATATTAGCTTTTGTCACTTTATCAAAGGAGACAATTGAAAACTCTGGTGATTTTTTACCTAGCAGGCCAAAAGCACCTAATCGAGCCATCGCTTGACCTATTTCAACCGGTCTGTCAGCCACCGTTCCATAGAAACTACCGTCTTGCGCCATGTCTAATAAGTTATTCGCGCCCAAATCATGCGTGACTACTTTCACGTCTGTTCTGTTATTAGCGCGTAAACCTTCAAGCACAGATTCAGCAGCACCGTCCCAGGCAACATAAATAGCATTGATTTCAGGATTCTGTAACAGCATGCTGGTGACTATCGTTCCCGTTTCGCTCTCTTTAGTAAAGCCTTTCTCGTTGACGATATTGAGACCTTCAAAGCCCTTCATTTTTTCAATAATAGCGGTTCTAAATGCATTATCGCGATTATTAGTAATGAAGTAATTCGCATCGTGATAAATCACACCGACATTGCCTGTCCCTTCAAGCGCATCATTGACTAATTCGGCAGCTGCCACCCCCATACCGTACATATCATCAGTGACTATGCCCATGTATTGGTCGTTGGGCGTGTAATTGGCAATAGGGTTACTTAATAACACCAGCTTCACACCTTTATCCACTGCCGGTTTGTAGGCAGCCTCAGCACTCACACTATCAAGTACCAAGGTCAAAATGATATCGGGGCTCAATGCTAAAACGTTTTCTACATCACTGGCTTGGCGTGCAGGATCATACTGAGCATCAGTTTCAGCGACCACTTCAATACCCAGCTTTTCAAATTCGCTTTTTGCACCGCGCGTCAGAGCATTGACCCAGTTTCCTGCTCCGTGCCATACCAATGCTGCTTTATATTTTTTTGACTGCACTTGTGCTTGCTCTTCTGCAGAGAGCACAATTTCATTCGCAGGTGTTGCTGCAAACCCTAATGGACCTGTGACCGATTGATTCAAGTCTACTTTTTCCAGTGGTGTTGCAGTTGTTAGACCTGCTGTTGCTAACAGTATCGCACCACTTAATATGCTGGCTATTTTATATTTATTTTTCGACATAATTTTTCCTCTAGCGTATTCGTGTTTCCGTTGACTCACAATTTTTGTGATCGCCAGAGTATAATGCCGATCAAAATTCAATTAGTCAAATGTTTTGACTAATTGAATTTTGATCGGATAAACGCATGCAAATAACTGATTTAATTGCGTTAAACTAAAAACAAGACGATTCCAACGCTCTGCAACATACTTTATGTCAATTTATTCAAATCCATCTTCCACCCCTATCCCATTTATTTTTATCCATAGTTCGCATGTTGCTATGCATATTGATACCATCTTCGACAAATTACCGATTGATGGCTTTCAATCGGCTAAGTATTTTTGAGGATAGGCAGTTTGCGAGGTACAAATTCACAATACAACAAAGCAACAAATTTGCGCTTGATCTTGCAAGTGATCAATAAGCAGCCTGCTATTAGTCGTATTGAAATTGCAAAACAAACCGCTTTAACCAAACAAACTATTTCTAACTTAACGGACATTTTAGATAAAGCGGGGCTAATTAAAACCTTAGGAATTAGTAAAAGTGGTGTAGGTAAACCTTCAACGCTTATCAGTCTCAACTCAGAAGGCGCATACACTTTGGGGGTTCGAGTGAGGGTCAATAGCATAGAAGTCGGTCTGTATTCTATTACCGGTGAGCTACTTGACTACCTTCATAATCATATAGAGACATTAACCCCTGCCAATATCAGTGATCTCATAGCCTCAATATGCACTGAGCAACTACAGGCCAATGCCGTTGATCCCTCTCGCGTATTAGGCGTGGGTTTACTACTACCTTCCACTCATAGATTTAACCAATCTCAGCGTCATACAGAACACATAAACCGCTTACAAGATGATCAAATAAGTAAAGATATTCAGCAGCAGCTAGAGACAAAAATGCAGCTACCGGTGATATTGGAAAATCTAGCGGGCGCCGTCGCTCTTAAAGAAACCTTTTTTGGTGCCGCCAAAGAGTTAAAAAGTTTTATCTATCTTTACCTAGGCTATTCTATTGACGCTAGCTTTGTCATCGATAACAAATTATTGGTCGGTTTCCAAGGTTTCACTGGACGTTTAGGGCACTTAATTGTAGACGCACAAGGGCGTGAGTGCCCCTGCGGAAATGATGGTTGCCTAAACCAATACGCCTCATTAAGCGCATTGGAGAAACATATAGAAAAACATACCCGCCAAGCGGTAGAATTAACACATATCATTGACAACCCGCAACGCTACGAAAACCTTTTAAAAGATTGGTTTGACGATATGAGCGAGCCGATGCGAATTGCCTTAAACAGCCTAGAAAATTTATTTAATGCAGAAACCATTATCATGGGCGGTGATGTTCCCGACTGGTTTCTAGATCGTTTTATACGTAGTTTACGACCTTTTTTACCCTCAATAGCACAATTTAATAAACGCGAGCTTCCCCGCTTAATACGCGCTCCAACAGAAGAACACAATGCTATTAAAGGCGCTGCTACTCTTCCTATATATTTTGCCCTAAATCAACAAAGGGTACCGAACAACAATGCTGAGACACCCCCCTTTAGCGAGGAGCATTTAGTATCAACTTCCCCAGCCGAGCGCTTAAACGCAATCATTTTTAACCAATAGGGTAACAATGGGCATAGAACAAAGCTGTCATATTGAGAATCAGAATTTTTCCCCTTCACTGTAAGGCTATTATTGTAAATAATATATATCGATTATCTAAGTCAGCACTTTAATGCGCTGAGGAGGAGTTAGATGAAGTGGGCTTTGAGTATCGTTTTTATGCTGTTTTTTTCAAGGGTGTCATTTGCAGAAAAAATTGAAGTCGAAATTTTGACAAATGATAGCCACCCGCCTTACGTGTATGTAGAAGAGGGAGAGATAAAGGGCATCTATATAGACGTTCTGGAACGTATTTCGGAACGTATGAACGGCTATAAATTAACAATTACCGCAGCCCCATGGCAACGTGTCAAAAAATTAATTGAAGTAGGAAAGAAAATTGCTTTTGTCCCTCCTTATTACCATGGGCACGATTGGCACTATGTATGGCCATACTCTATTTCGATCATGGATGAGAGAGTAGTCGTTATCTGTCGCAAAGAAGTGCTCAACACCCCTCGATCTAACTGGCCCAAGGACTATATCGGCCTTATTATTGCAAACAACAGCGGTTATGACGGCTTCGGGGGCCCATCCTTTAGAAAATTTGTCAAAGATGGAATGATCACTTTGGCAGAGGCTAAAACCACCCAGCAAAACTTACTAAGACTGATCCGTAAAAGAGTAGATTGTTACATGGGCAACCAAATCTCAGTGCAGTGGCGTATAAAAACAATGCTGGAATCTGGCGATTTAACCGTAGCTGAGCAAGAAAATTTAGTCGAAGCGGCGGTAATTTCTACTGATGCCGTGTATATGGGCTTTACCAACCGTGATCAGGGAAGATTTTATTACAAAGACGATTTTGTTAAAAAGTTCAACAACGAAATATACAAGATGAAAAAGCGCGGTGAAATTAAACAAATATATGAAGAATACTTCAAATAGGGCCTCACTCGACCCTATTTATACAATCAAATGACTTTAAAAGCTTTCATGTGGCCCAAACACTTCATAATGAATCTGCTCATTAGGCGCCCCTAACTCCAACAACTGCGCTTTCATAAACTGCATGAATCCCAACGGCCCGCACATATAAAAATCTGTATTGCCAAAATCTAAACCGACATTCAATAAGCTCATAAAGCCATGATTGCCGTTTTCTGAAGCGGTTGTTCCAGCGGCATACCAACTGTGCTGCTCTACGTTTTCCTGTTGCGCCAGTTCAAGATTGCGCGCTTGAAATGAATGCTGCTCTGCATTTTCACAGGCGTGCAAATAATGAATGGACTGCCCATAGTTCTGCGCCGTTAAAGTCTCAAGCATTGATTGCATCGGTGTTGCACCAACCCCTGCTGATAGCAGTGCTACTGGACGCTCGCGGTCTTTAAAATGGAAATCGCCTGCCGGTGGGTTGAGCAACACTTTATCACCGACATTTAAACTGTCGTGTAAATGGTTAGATACTAACCCAGCAACGGGGGCTATTTCACGTTTCACTGATATGCGGTAGTTAATACCGTTTGGTTTGTCTGACAGAGAATATTGGCGCTTCTCACGGTATTCACTGTGCCTTGGCTGAGTCTCGATACCTATGTACTGACCAGGTAAGAAGTCTAGTACCGCTTTAGCGTCAACGGGTGTCATCACAAAACTCGTCACTAATTTTGACTCTACTTTTTTCTCACTGATGACAAATTCGCGTCCGCCTTCCCAGCCACCTGCTGCCTCTTTGGCGCTTTTATACAACTGCGCTTCACGACCAATAAAGACCTGCGCCAAAAACAAGTAAGCCGCCGTCCACGCTTCTTCCACTTCAGCGCTAAACGCCTCTGTCGCTAACTCTCGCAATGTCTCTATTAAATGATGCCCCACGATTTCGTAATGCTCCGGTTGAATACTCATGCTGCTGTGCTTTTGAGCTATGCGCTCAACGGCACTGCTTAACGCAGCCAAGTTTTCAATATTTTTGGCATAGGCTGCTATCGCTTCAAATAGTGCAACTTGCTGGCGACCACTGTGTTGGTTACTCATATTGAAGATGTGTTGTAATTCTGGATTATCACGAAACATGCGCGCGTAGAAATGTTCGGTGAGTGCGCTGCCTGCTTGCTCTAACAATGGAATAGTACTTTTAATAATACGGATATGCTGATCGGTTAACATTGCTCTATCTACCTATTTCTAACTGAGTTTAATTAACAATCCATATTGCAATTCAGGTGCCAACTTTTATTATTGTTGTTTTTCAACAAGTTAATTATCAACGCAAAAACACTGTGTCATTTTGACCACAGATATCAGTTGTCAAATAGACACATAGTTGTATTATTGTCCTTTGATTGGTAACAAAACAGAGAAAAGCGATGAACGAGATATCAGCACTGGCAATAATAGAGCTAGCCACAGATTTAACTGCCGGCCTTGCCAGCAAAGAGCGCTATGATCGTCTATTAGATACCGTACGCAAAACTATCCCCTGCGAAGCCGTCGCTTTACTCTCATTTGACGGTAGTGAACTTAAACCTATCGCGATGCAAGGCTTAAGCCGCGATACTCTTGGCAGGCGCTTTTTACTGCGCGAACACCCGCGTTTTGCTGCTATTTGCCAATCGCGTCACGCCGTGCGTTTTGCCGCCGACAGCCCACTGCCCGATCCTTACGACGGCTTATTAATCGACAGAGATGACGACTTACCTATGCACGCCTGTATGGGATTACCGTTATATTTTGATGAACAATTATTAGGCGTGCTGTCACTCGACAGCTTAACTCCTGGCGTGTTTGATGATATCCCCCGCACTACCTTGGAAATAGTCTCTAATATTGCCGCGGCAACGTTGAACACCGCACTGATTATTGAACAGCTAGAAAATCGCGCGCAACACTCACTGCAAGTTGTTCATGAACTTAATAACCAAGTATTAGAGCGTGATGGCGGCGAGCTCATAGGTCAGAGCAGCGCTATGGAAAAGCTGCGCCGTGAAATATCTATCGCTGCGCCCTCTGACTTTACTGTATTGATTCAAGGGGACACCGGTGTCGGTAAAGAACTGGTTGCCAGAATGATCCACCGCCAATCACCGTTAAACCAAGGTCCACTGGTGTATGTAAACTGTGCAGCACTGCCTGAAAACTTGATTGAGAGCGAACTCTTTGGCCATGTTAAAGGCGCTTTCACCGGTGCAGACCACAAGCGCAGCGGCAAGTTTGCACTGGCCGATGGCGGTAGCTTATTTTTGGATGAAATAGGCGAGCTACCGCTACCGGCACAAAGCAAATTATTACGTGCATTACAAAACAAAGAGATACAACCTGTAGGCCAAGATCTAGTCCAGCAAGTGAATGTACGAGTAATAGCTGCAACCAACCGCGATTTACCGCTTGAGGTTGAACAGGGACGATTTAGAGCCGACTTGTACCACCGTTTGAGCGTCTACCCTATTAATGTGCCAAAGCTTTCTGAGCGCATCGGAGACACTGAATTGCTGGCTGGTTTCTTCATCGAGCACATCCGTCGCAAGCTGGGTATCTCGCAATTAAAGCTTGCTGATGAAGCCATGCAAATTCTGACCAGCTACCACTGGCCGGGGAATGTACGTGAACTAGAGCATGTCATCAGCCGCTGCGCTTTAAAAGCGAGCGCACAAACTAAAGACAATCGCATGGTGGTGATCAAAGCTGAGCACTGTAACGAGATAGCATTAGCGGCACCTATTGCCAATCAAAGCGCAACGCCTGTTACAGACGAAGTGATATCAACTCAGACCCATACAATAGCGCTAACGATAAGCCCTTTAAACCAAGCGACGCAGGATTTCCAGAAGCGTTTAATTGTGCAGGCGATTGAGCATAATAACGGCAATTGGGCGGGGGCTGCGCGCGATCTGAATGTAGATAGAGGAAATTTAAGCAGGCTCTGCAAACGTTTGGGAATTCGTGCAATTAAGCGACTAGAGCAAGATTAGTGTCTGTATATTCCCACTAAATTGGATCTGTTTTAAAAGCATCTCATATCAACAGGGATAAGCTTAATCGATATCTCTAGATTTATTCAAAGCGGTACCAATTAGAACACCTAGAGCCGCTGCGCCAATCATCGCAATACCTGCTGCCGACTTACTGTCTTGTATTGAGGCCACCCTTATTGTTACTCCCCGCTCTCTTAGTTCTGCCACCGCACTCTCAACTTTCAAAAGCACGGTACTGGCATCGACCCCCAGATATTGCGCCGCATTGGCCAATTGAGCAACCGAGAGAGAGCTTTCGCCTCGCTCAATTCGCGACCAGGTTGATTGCGTGACACCAATCGCTTTTGCCTGGAGTCTTTGATCTATCCCCTGCTCTTTACGCATTTTAAAAAGCACCCCACCGACCACCGCTTGATAAGTCGTTTCAGGCTTTAACTGATCATCTGTTGACATATATTTCCTTTACGCTAATATGCAGCAACATCATATATGCACTTAATGCATATATGCTTTATGCCTTGTTTATGCATCTATAATTTTTTTGCATTCTACATCACTTATCGCAGACAGCAAAGGCGGCAGAATGAGCAAATCAAAGAGAGACAGCACGTGCTGCCAATAGATAAGTTACCACCTGTTGGCGCAATCTAACAAAGGCTTATATTTTTTATCAAGTAACAAGGAGATTCAATGAAAGCATGGATTAGTAAATGGTTAATGTTTGTATCAGCAGGTCACACAGTGGTAGGGGCTATGTTATTTGGCAGTACCTATATGCAAATGTTCTCAGCGGGTTTAGTGGGTTCGGTCACTTCAGAAAAAACGGCGGCAGCAGCATGGTTTCTGCTCTTTGGCTTTCTGTTATTTATTACCAGCCTGCTCATAGGCGTGATTGAAAAGTCAGGTAATTTAGAAATGCCAAAGTCGATTGGCATAACGCTTTTTGCACTCACCACTATCGGTGTGATCTTAATGCCGGCCTCTGGTTTTTGGCTTGTCTATCCCGCCGCTATAACGCTATTGATTAACCAAGGCAAAATCTTAGAGCCTAACCACCAGTAGGAAATAAAACATGAACAAGGTCATTAAAACGCAGCTTCCACAAAATAGCCTGCTGCAGGAGCGGATCAACGCGACAGACTTCGTCGATTGCTTCTGTGTCGAGTCTGAACTAGAACCACGCCATGCTGCACAAATTATCACCAGCTTCCCCGGTTGGGCACGTTTTCTATTGCTTATCCGAAACTTAGCGATTAAACCATTTGGCCTGTCCAGCGACGGTCCCGCGGCAGCGGACAAAATAGGCGCCTTCCCTGTGGAGATTGATAGTCCCCTAGAAATAATCGCTGGGTTTAACGATAAGCACCTAAATTTTAGAGTGTCTGTTATCTCTCAAGATGGGCAAGTGTTTTTAGCAACTTGGGTACGCACTAACAATATAGCGGGGAAAATCTATCTAAAGACTATTCTGCCCTTTCACATTTTAATTGCACGCGATGCACTCTCTCGTGTGCATTATGCGAGCCGTGCTGCATAATCCTAAAAACGGCAGTTGACCGTTTAAAATAAAAGTTAAGTGATTACTATCTTTGGATTTTATCCCGATTAACTTATTCACTCAGTGAGTGAATACACTACATCACTTTAGACTTGCTAAATCGCACCGTAACTTCGTTATGATTATTGTAAAGGGAGCAACCATTTACTTAAGATGAATTAGGGACTAAATCATCAAAGAGGTTTAACTAATCAAGCCTCGTTACAGCACGATTTTTCTACGCCGAAAATCATGTCCAACTGCCGTTTCTAGGATAATTCATAGAATTAGGGCACGCAAATAGTTGCAGTGCCCTACTACCTCAGATTAGCGGCTCGATAACATAATGCCCAAACCACCTGAGACAAAAAAACCACCAGTAATTTTATTGATAAGCTTACTGATGTTGTAAGTTTTTAATAGCTGGGTAATTTTATGTCCGCCAATGGCATACAGCATTGCGCAAATAAATGCAGAGCTACAAGTAACCAATACCATTAAAGCGTAATGTGTAAAGCTAGTACTTTGCGCCGTTAGAAACTGCGGAAAAAGCGCAGTAAAGAAAACGATCGCTTTAGGGTTGCCTATCGCAATGACAAAACCTTGATTAAACATTTTGCGCAAAGGTGCCTTATCTCTTTTATTACCTTGCGAGCGCTTTTGCATATCCCAAGCAGGACTGCGCCACAACATGATACCTAGGTAGATAAGATAAATGGCCCCTAGGTACTTAATGGCCATAAACACTGTACCTGATGTTGCAATAATAACGCCTAAACCCGCTATAGACACTATCGCCTGCAGGCATGAAGCAACCGTATTACCAAAAGCGGTAGCCATCGTCGCCTTAGCGCCATACTGCATACCATGCGTCAGCGCAATAATCATGCTGGGCCCAGGTATGATAGATACCGCATATAAGGTAAATATAAATATTATCCAAGTATCGAAGTTCATTTTATCTCCATCGTTAGTAAAAATGACATTAGCTTCTAGCTTTCAACTCATCCACAATCTGCTGCACTGCACCCGGTAAATCACTGATACAGCTCACATCTTTATCGGCACGAAAATCATGCAGCCACTGCTGGGTGATCACGTTGATCCAAATAGTTGCCATGCCTATTTCCTGTGCGCCCTGTACATCCGCTATTGGGTTATCGCCAATATGGATCACTTGCTCAGGCGTTAACTGAGTATGCGCTAGCATCGCATGAAAAATATCGGGATGCGGCTTTTCAACGCCCGCTTCGTGAGCATTGAACTGAAAATCAAAATGCAGACCAAGGCCGACTTTATAGATATCGGCATTGCCATTAGTGATAGCACCCATTATATAGCCCTGAGCTTTCAGCTGATCAAGCGCCTGCCAAACATGCGGAAAATAGTCCACCTGTTGACGCGCTTTAAGCGCCACCGCGAAGCCCTGTGACGTTAAGGCTGATACTTGATCCGCATTATAACCGGCGCGTCCCAATCCTAAGTTCAAACCTTTGATACGTATATCCGTGACTGAGTGAGCAAGGTGGGGGTATGCATCGATCACCTCTTTGCGTAGCACTGCAAAATTATCTGGCGCAAACATCTGTGTATAAGCCGGTGCGTGCGCTGCCAGCCATTGGTATAAAGTGGTGTCGACATGTTCGATCACGGGCCTTATATCCCAAAGTGTATCGTCTAAGTCAAAACTTAGGCACTTAATCATGTTTTCGATCCTTTTTTTGCATTTTGATAGGTTTGCACTAGTGCTAACAAGCGCGGTGAATCACTGCTATGTACAGGAGCAACCGGCCGAGTTTTCACTGTATTTTTACGCTGAATAAGCTGTAAATCTTTCGCGGTTAAGGGTTTGATGCCCTGTGCCTTACCCAACCGAGCAATCCCCAACTGGACTGTACGAACACTGATGCGCTGACCTTTCTTGGAGATAAACAAACCCTGATCAAAAGTGACCACCAGCATGCGCAGCTCCATCCACGCTTTGATACTCTCAAATGCGCTGTCCGTTAAGGCAATACTTACATCGCCTGTTTTTTCACGGCGAAATTGCATACTCTTTTGCAAAAAGTCGATGGCGAACAGTTCTAAATTCAACAACTCGGCCAGTGAAATTTCGCAGCAAAGCAGCAATTCTACAATAGCTTTGTCACGTTGTGATACAAAATCATTAGCGATAAAACAGTGCAATAAGCGGGCATCGATTACTATTTTAACGCGCTTAGTTGCCAGGCTAATGGCTTGGACCTTAAACCCTAATAAGGGGTCACGGGTAATCACACCGCTGCGCCTTAAATGATTAAAGAACCCTTGTAAGCTACTGAATCTGCGCCTAGCTGTCGCCTCACTCAATGGCCGTGCTTTGGTTTCTTCGATAAAGGCACGGGCTTGTACATTAGAGACATCAGCCCATTGGGTAATACGATAATCGGCAATAAAATCACGAAAGAGAAACAGGTCACTGCGATAATTACGTAGCGAGCTATTGGATACACGCCGCTGTTTTTCTAATTGAGCGATGTACTGCTCAAGCGGTGCGCTTAGGCTAATGGCTGCGCTGAAAGATCTCATCAGGGCTGCGCTCAGTAGAGGTGATTACGAAGGGTTATTTAGTTTCGAGTGTAATATACGGCTCGCTACGCGCGACAGCACTTCACCAACATAGCTTAAAAACATAGTGCCTTGGCTGCTCTGGAAATACTCGGCGTCATAGCTACCTATACCCAATAGCCCAATAGTTTCACCTTTTACTAACGGGATAACCGCTGCTGATTGAATCATCGGCGCGCGCTTGGCAAATAGAAAGTGGTTTTCAGCAGCGGATAAATTGCCACAGCAAGGCTCATTCGAAAGCATTAGTGGCTCGACAATGCCAGCCATTACTCTTGGCATCATGCGACGATTGTTAACGGTTAACTCTTTGTCCGCAAACAAGATAAGCGAAGTGGCATCGCCGTAAAAATCGCGACATAAACTCTCTTCAAGAGCGTCTCCTAAATCATCAAGACTCTGTGCATCTAACAGTGACAGCACCATGCGTTTGGTTTTTTCAAACTGCACATCGTTGTGTCTAGCGGCATCGCAAAAATCAGATAAGTGCACGGTCAGTTTTTTGTTTTTATCACGTAACATAGACGATTGGCGTTCAACAAAAGAGACTGCTGAGCCAGCGTCATGAGGCACTGCTAGTACTTCTAACAGATGCTGCTGTTCCATGAAGAACTCTGGATCTGTCTTTAAATATTGCGCGACTTGCTCTCGCGTTAAAGTGTGAGTCACTTCTGATTGCTGATTGTCTTGCGTACTCATATAAACATCTTTCCTTCAAATACATTAGTTGCAGGGCCTGTCATGATGACTGAATCTTCATCGCCCCCACCCCAGGCAACTTCTAGATCACCTCCGGTGACATTCACTTTTACACGTTCAGATAACAGCCCAAGCCTGCGCCCAGCAACGACCGCCGCACAAGCACCAGTACCACAAGCGAGTGTTTCACCGACAGAGCGCTCATAAACGCGTAGATTGATTTCGCTATCACTGACAATTTGCATAAAGCCGACGTTAGTACTTTCTGGGAAGATACCGTGTTGCTGGATGGCAATACCTAACACTTCAACAGCCACTGTTTGAACATCATCAACCACTAACACACCGTGCGGGTTACCCATAGACACGGCAGAAATATCTAAGTTTTGCCCAGCTACTTGTAACGGGTAACTGATCTGTTGTTGCTCGGCATTAAAAGGAATTTTCGCAGGGTCTAATATAGGCGCGCCCATATCCACTTCGACCAGGCGGTCTTCGCGGATGGTTAGCGTCATATTGCCTTTCGCGGTTTCAACTTTAACTTTGTTCTTTACTGTTAGCCGCTTATCGCGCACAAACAATGCAAAACAACGTGCGCCATTACCGCAGTGCTCTACTTCTGAACCATCAGAGTTAAAGATACGATAGCGAAAGTCCATTTCAGGATTAGAAGGTACTTCAATGATTAACAGCTGATCAAAACCTATGCCTAATTTACGGTCTCCCAAACGTTTTACCATGGTTGAATTGAACTTATAGCGTTGCGTTACTAAATCAACGACCATAAAGTCATTGCCCAGCCCATGCATTTTGGTAAAACGTAGTAACATTTTTCTATCCAATAGTTTGAATTATAAATTTCGTATCTTCGTGACTTAAGGTAGTAGTTTCTCGCCTTTAATCAGGTCTTCAAAGCTCTCACGTGCGCGTATTTCAAACGCTTGGTTATCATCAACCATCACTTCAGCAGCACGCGTACGTGTGTTGTAGTTAGAACTCATGGTAAAACCGTAAGCTCCCGCTGAGCAAACCGCCAGCAAGTCACCTGCTTCAACGTTTAGCGCGCGATCTTTACCTAAAAAATCACCGGTTTCACACACTGGGCCCACTATGTCATAACGATGGATGGCTGGTGCTTCTTTTATCGCTAGCGGTACAATTTCAAGATAAGCACTGTACAGCGATGGGCGTAACATATCGTTCATCGCGGCATCGACAATCGCAAAATTTTTGCTCTCGTTGTGCTTTAAATATTCTACTTCTGTTAGCAATACGCCAGCGTTAGCGACTATTGAACGCCCCGGTTCAAATACTAGCTTTAATGGCCGCTGGCCAATTTTATCCAACACTGCTGCAATGTACTCGCCGGCACTTGGTGGCACTTCATCGGTATAACAAACGCCTAATCCGCCACCTAAATCTAGGTGTTCGATCTCAATGCCGACTTCTTGTAGCTGATCAATCAACACTAACAGTTTATCTAATGCATCCATGAAAGGTGCAATTTCGGTTAGTTGAGAGCCGATGTGGCAATCCATACCGGTAATGTTCACGTGCTCTAAGCTTGCTGCACGCTGATAAATGCGCAGTGCTTCATCAATGTCGATGCCAAATTTATTCTCTTTAAGCCCGGTGGAAATATAAGGGTGCGTACCCGCATCAACATTAGGATTAACACGGAACGAGATAGGCGCTACTTTGCCCATTTTCGCAGCGACTTGGTCAATGCGCTCAAGTTCTGCTTCTGATTCAATGTTAAAGCAGTGGATACCCACTTCAAGGGCGCGTTTAATTTCAACCGATTGCTTAGAGACACCAGAGAACACTACGCGTTCAGCCTTGCCGCCGGCTTTTAAAACGCGCTCTAATTCGCCTTGTGATACAACATCAAAGCCTGCACCTAAACGCGCGAGTACATTGAGCACCGCTAGGTTGCTGTTAGCTTTAATGGCAAAACATACCATGTCGCCATCACGACTACCCAATGCATTGGCATAATCTAAATAGGCAATTTCAATAGCTTCTTTTGAGTAGACGTAAGTTGGGGTACCGAACTGTTTAGCCACTTCGCTAAGGGGTAGATTTTCACAGTGCAGTGTATTATCTCGGTACTCAAAATGATCCATCTAGAAATTCGCCTTTACTTAAAAATATTGGAAATGGTGATTATTGTTCTGGATTTGCAGGCCTAGCGTCATCGACTGGCTTAGATGTTTTCATCTCTTCTGCTGACTCTAAATATAATGGACCTTTTTGCCCACATGCCACCAACAATAAAATACTGGTAAATAAGCTGAGCTTCAACAGTCGTTGACCCTTTTTCACACATAACGTCATGTTTATTACCTGATAACTATTTTTGTTTGAAAACACGGCGATTATAGCCGTTTTTTCTGAGAATTTCTGCCCTGCACTGCACTTAACTGTTAAGGAGTGAGTTAATTTTGATCAATTAATCGCTGCTGGATATTACTCACTAGCGTTTTAGTTGCACCACGCTGTGACTCAACATATTCCTTAGCATTACCGCCCATCTGCGCAATGCGCTCAGGATTTGCTAATAACTGCAACAACTGTGCTTGCAAGGCAGAGTAATCAGCGGCCGTTTGCATACCTTGTGCCGCTTCAAGTGCCGGGCAAATAACAGAGAAATTATATTGGTGCGGCCCCATTAATACCGGAGTAGCCACACTGGCGGGCTCTATTGGGTTTTGCCCGCCAACGCTGACAAAACTACCGCCGACAATGGCTAAATCCGCCACGGCATAAAAGGTGGCTAGCTCGCCCATGGTATCGCCAATATAGACTTGGCATTCACTATTTGACGCACTTTTTGAGCGCCTTAGCACTTTCTGACTGTAGCTTTGAGCTAACTTAGTCACTGCACCAAAACGCTCAGGATGGCGTGGCACAATGATCAGCAACAAGCTCGGGTAGGCCTCCCATAATTGCGGCATGAGTTCTAATACGCCGTGCTCTTCAGTATCATGCGAGCTACCTAACACTAACACGGGTCGCTCGCCAATTTGTGCTTTAAGTTCAGCCGCCTTGCTATCTAACGCGGGGTCATGTTCTAAATCAAACTTGATACTGCCGCTGATAAGCAGTTTATCTGCAGGCAACCCCAACCCCTTAAAGCGCTCACCATCGGTAGCATATTGAGCCACCAGCAAACTCAAGTTTTTCAACATCGCCTGCGTGAGCTTATTAAGTTTTGCGTAACCTTTAGCGGATTTTTCAGACATTCGACCGTTGGCCAATATCACCGGAATATTCGCTTGCGCGCATTTAGCCAGCATATTCGGCCACAGCTCAGTTTCGACAATTAATAACCCACAAGGTTTTTGCTGTTTGATAAATCTACCTACAGCACCTGGTTGATCATAGGGGCAGTATTGGTGCCAAACACGCTCTACACCTTTAAATAGTTTAGCCACTCTGTCGGCGCCGGTTGGGGTGGAAGTGGTTATTAAAATCGGCAGTTGTGGGTTGAGGGCTATCAGCTGCTTTAGCACTGGAGCAATTGCCACCACTTCACCGACGGATACAGCATGCACCCAAAGCGGCGCTTGCTTTGATGTTTTTAAAGCAAAACCAAAACGCTCGGCGATGCGCTCTCGATAAGCCGGTGCTTGCTTGCCACGACGCCAAAGTTTTAATAATAAAAGCGGCGTTATAAGATAAAAAATACAACTGTAGATAAAACGCACGAAATGGCTAACCCCAATAAATTTTAAGAATCTGGGATTATAGTTTATTGCCTTGCTGAGATCAGTTAGAATTTACGCATAATTAACAGCTCTAAATTGTAAACTGACTTTTTCCGTTTTCCAGAGGCTCCACCTATATGTCTACTTATTTAAATGCACTTAAACGTCACCAGCAATTGTTTGAGAACATGAGTGCGTGTGAAAGTGTACTACAGCTATTAGCTGATCAAATTGATGAGTGCTTTAACAATGGCGGAAAGCTATTTTTTATGGGCAATGGCGGCAGTGCTGCTGACTCGCAGCATTTAGCCACTGAGTTTGTTGTCCGCTACAAAGCAGAGCGTGCGCCACTGGCTGCAATTGCACTAACCACTGATACATCGCTGCTAACAGCCCATGCTAATGACTATTCATTTGATACTGTCTTTAGCCGACAGGTAGCTGCACTTGCACGCAAAGAAGATCTTATCATTGGCATTTCAACATCTGGCAACAGCGCCAATATCATCGATGCGATACAAACAGCACAAACCCTTGGTGCTAAAACGTGGGCATGGACTGGCGAGAGTGGTGGTAAATTGAAGTCGATTGCCGATCACATTTTAGCCATTCCTCACACGGAAACAGCGCGCATTCAAGAAGCACATATATTTGCCGGCCACTGGTTGTGTGAAGATGCCGATAGACGAGCACTTGCTAAGTAGATCAAATACATGAAATTAATCATTCTAGACCGTGACGGTGTCATCAACTACGACAGTGATAACTACATCCGCACGGTTGATGAGTGGATCGCACTGCCAGGCAGTATTACGGCAATCGCCAACTTATCTAAAGCGGGTTATACCATTGCCATTGCCACTAATCAGTCAGGTATTGGTCGGCGCTATTACAGCTTAGATACCTTGCAGGCCATGCATGAAAAAATGCGCAGTTTAGTGGCCGCACAGGGCGGCAATATTGACAAAATAGCCTACTGCCCACACATTCCCGATGATCATTGCACTTGCCGCAAACCGTTGCCGGGTATGCTCAATGATATTATTGAGTCTTACCCCAATGCACATGCCACAGACAGCCAATGCTGGTTTGTCGGTGACAGCTTACGTGACATCGAAGCGGCACAGGCAATAACAATGCAAAGCGCACTGGTTAAAACGGGTAAGGGACAGCGCACTCTCGATAAAGGCACGCTTAGTGTAAATATTCCAGTATTTGACGATCTTCTAGCCTTTAGTCGACACCTTCTTTAACTTGTACGCAAAAACCCAAACAATCAACCGAGACCTTCAATGAGCACATTACAAACAGACATCGTAATCGTAGGCGGCGGCGTCGCTGGTCTTTGGATGCTTAACAGCCTCAGTAAGCGTGGTTTTGATGTCGTGCTGTTAGAAGCCGACACCTTAGGTGGCGGGCAGAGCGTGCGCTCACAAGGCATTATTCACGGCGGCGTCAAATACGCGCTCAACGGCGTGTTGTCCCAAGCAAGTGATGCAATTAAAGACATGCCCGATCGCTGGAAAAAATGCCTAGCCGGTAAAGGCGAGTTAGACCTAACGGGTGTTAAGCAACTCAGTGATGCGCACTACTTGTGGTCTCAGCGCTCTCTCGGCGCTAAAATCACCTCATTTTTTGCCAAAAAGGCGATGAGTGGGCGCGTCGATAGCGTCGCTAAAAAAGATTACCCAGCACTGTTTAATCACCCAGATTTTAAAGGCAACTTATACAAGCTCAATGAGATTGTCTTAGATGTGCCCTCGTTAATGGCAAAGCTTGCCGCTAGCTATGCATCACGCATTATCAAGCTAGATACCAAACAAGGGCGTTGGGAAAAAGATGCCGAGGGAAACATCCGCGCCTTTCACCACAATGAGGCAGGGCGCGAGCAAGCTATCACGCTTTGTGCTGAGCACTTTATTTTTGCCGCCGGTGAAGGCAACGGCCAGATCCTTAGCGATTTAGCTATCGACAACCCTAAAATGCAAGTACGCCCACTGCACATGACAATGCTGACTCATGAAAGTGACTTGAGCATTTACGCACACTGCATCGGCGCTAGCAGCAAACCACTGGCGACTATCACTCATCACATCAATGATGACGGCACTGTCACTTGGTACTTTGGTGGTGATATTGCCGAGACTGGCCTTGAGCGTAATAGCGTTGAGCAAATTGCCAAAACCCAAGAGCTGACCGCCAAAATACTACCTTGGGTCACCCTTAAAAATCCAGTGTGGAGCACTTTGCGCATCAACCGCGCTGAGCCGAAGCAGAGCAGTTTATCCCGCCCTGACTCGGCCTTTGTTCAATCTGAAAATAACTATTCTACCTGCTGGCCCACCAAACTAGCACTGACGCCTAATTTGAGCGATCAGGTCTTAGAGTCACTCGCTAAACTTAACGTAACGCCTACTCACCAGCTATCTGAGCTAGATTTGCAAGCTTTCACTCGCCCTGCTGTTTCTGCGACTGCCTGGAGTCAAGCATGAGATATAAAACTATCGCCGATACTGGCGTAGAGGTCAGTGCTATAGGTTTCGGCACGGTTAAAATAGGCCGCAATCGCGGCGTAAAATACCCGCAGAGCTTTGTTATCCCAGACGATACCCAAGTGTTCAATCTACTCGCCATTTGCCGTGAGTTAGGAATCAACCTTCTCGACACCGCCCCTGCCTATGGCAATAGCGAGCAGCGTTTAGGAAAATTGTTAACCCATTCACAGCGCCAAGACTGGATCCTCAGCTCAAAAGCCGGTGAAGAGTTTGATGAGCAAAGCGGTGACTCACACTATGATTTTAGCGAACGCGCAATCACCCAAAGCGTCGAGCGCAGTTTACGCCGCTTAAACACTGACTATCTAGATATAGTGATGATCCACTCTAACGGTGATGACATGAACATTATCGAGCGCGACGGTGCATTAGAAACCCTCGCCAAACTAAAACAAGCGGGTAAAATCCGCGCCAGCGGCATGTCGACCAAAACGATCGAAGGTGGTATAGCAGCTTTAGATCGCAGTGATTGTGCGATGGTGACTTACAACTTAAAAGAGACCGGCGAAAAAGCCGTCATTGAATATGCCGCGGCCCACAACAAAAGCATTTTCATTAAAAAAGCCTTTGCCTCAGGCCATGTATCGGCAAATGCACAAGATCAAAGCTGCGACCCTATTCTGGATAGCTTCAAACTGATATTTGCACAACCTGCGGTGAGTAGTGCTGTGATAGGGACTATCAGTGAAAAGAATTTACGGGGAAATCTCCTGAAATACCAACAGGCGATAGAGAGCTTGAGAGCTTAGTCTAAAACCTTTGCATTAAAAAACTAGCTCGCCTGCACTGCGTGGCAGACGAGCCAGGAAAACGGTTTAGCCTTTCGATTTACAGCCAAAAGCGTAGCTGGTTCGATTAGCTTGAGAATTACAAACCTGTTCAGAGGCAAATGAAGCTGCTGCATTTACTTGGCTATTCCCTACCAGGGAAAACGCAACAGCGAGCAACACAACCCCAACTATATTTCCAAACAGTCGATGAGAAAATACTGGCTGCTTTTGTTCTGACATACCGATTAATTTTGTATTGAAATTGTTCATGCTAGCTCCTCCTTACTAGTTTGCTTGGCTGTCGCTATAGTCAACTAATCAACAGTCACTCACAAACGATATAAAGTTTTATCGCTTAAGAAAAAATTAAGTGAATGTTTAACAAAAACTCATGATCATGACTAATACTGTTTGTTTTTAACCGGTTACGCGCACTATCAAATCCCCACAAACTAACGGATAACTAATAGTTTTCTGAAAAAAGTTCAGATCTTGCCTTTGCTCCTAAAACAAACCCAACAAATCTTTGTTTTTTCTAAAACTAAGTCGCACTACAAAGCTGCCGGTCGCGTGGATGCGAAAGAACCGCTTTGGTTCTGTTTCATTTTGCTCGCCAAAAGAAAGTCAGTCGACACTGTCGAAACTGCATAGAAACTGTAATCTCTTTAATCTTTAAAGCATTCCAAATGCCAACTCTCAAGCCCCTAATGCCCACATAATTTGTTAAGCTCTAATCTATTTCAACTTCAATGAGCGCTCACTATGGCTAACTGGCTATTAAAATCCGAACCCGATGACTACTCCATCGACGACTTAGCACGTGATATCACCACGCCTTGGAATGGTATTCGTAACTTTCAAGCGCGTAACTTTATGCGCGATCAAATTCAGGTGGGGGATAAGGTATTTATCTATCACTCTAGTTGTAAAAAAGTAGGGATTGCAGGCACTGCCAAGGTAAGCCGCGCCGCCTATCCTGACCCCGATCAGTTTGACCCTAACAACCATTATTACGACGCCAAGTCATTGATAGATGACCCTAAGTGGTTTGTTGTCGATGTGAGCTTTGTAGCCAAAGCCAACACCTTTTTACCACTTAAGGCGATTAAAGCAGCCGAAGCACTTAAAGATCTAGCGCTTTTAAAGCAATCTAGGCTCTCTGTCGTTCCTGTGACTCAAAAACAATGGGACTATATATTGACGCAGATTACTTAAAGTATTGGCTAAATATGACCAATAAGTTATTGGTCATTTTGATTTTTAAAGTAATCACTGACAAAATCCTTAAACAAAACCTGTGCTTTCGCCAACTTAATATTCCTATGATAAATCATGTTAAAATCTAATAACTTATAACTAAATGGATGTGGATCAACCACTTGCCATATATCCCCCTGCTTTAATTCCCGTTCAACAAAAAAATCCAAAAATATGCCAAATCCCATACCCTCCAGCACCGCTTGCTTATAGCTAAAGGCATCATCTAATGCACAAAATTGACTCAATGGTTTTTTAATACCTATCTTTTGCAAGTACAAACGCAAAGTGGACAAGTTGATGTAGGAAGGTATCAGCAGATGGTCTTCAATCACTTGCAACTGTTTGGCGGTGCTTGATTGGGGAGTAAAGCGCTGCGCCGCACAGAGAATGGTTTTTGCCTGAAAAAGCTTAACACTGCGCATTTGTGAGTCGGCAAGTGGTGCACCTCGCAAGGCAAAGTCGATATCTTGTTGCACTAAATCAAGGTTCTTATTGGTGATGATAAGATCAAGCTTTATATGCGGGTATCTGTGAGCAAAATCACTGAGCATCTGCATCACCCTTCCCTGACTAAATACTTGCGGTAATGTGATGCGCAAACTGCTTTTTGCCTGTGGGCTTTCACCAAAAAACAACGCTTCTGTGCTTGCTAAACTATCCAGTACTTTTTTACATTCGACGTAAAAGGCCTTCCCCTCGCTGGTGATGCGAAGACTCTTGGCATCCCTAATTAGCAAATCCACAGCGTAGTAACTCTCTAAGGTTGATAAATGTTTACTGACGGCAGAGGGGGTTATATTTAAATAGTCGGCAGCATTTTTTAAACTGCCGTGGTCGACAATAGCGATGTAGCTTTTAAAGTAGCTTAGCTTGTCCATATAACATTCCGTTTACTCACTTTGAAAAGTACTATAGATCACTTTTTATCACTTTTGTAGCTACTTATACTGATGACAAATAATCAGAGGATAAAAAGATGAAAAAACGAGCAATAACGATGTTACAGCTAACAGGGCTTATGCTGTTATCCAGTGCCGCAGCAGCACAGTCAGTTTCAATTGAGCAATTACAAGCAAAAAGCAGCGCGCAAATAAAACTTTATGTTTTAGATTGCGGCACGGTCAAAGCACGGGACTTATCAGTATTTAACCCTATCATCGAAAAGGGAACAAAAATGGAGATGGCAGTCCCATGCTATCTGATTAAACACCCAAGCAAAGGCACTATGGTGTGGGATGCGGGATTAAACGATGCTATAGCCAGCGAGAAAGATGGTGTTGAATTTTATGAGGGGGTGTTTAATTTAAGCGTTAAAAAAACCATGCTTTCACAGCTTGAAGAAGTCGGTGTAAAACCCGCACAAGTGACGTATTTCGCGCCCTCGCATTTACACGTAGATCACTCCGGAAACGCCAATTATTTTGCCGACAGCACGTTATTGATGCAACAGGCTGAATACCAAGTGGCTTTTTCAAAAGATGCCGCTAATTATGGTTTCGACATCAATAATTATTCTGCATTAAAAGATGCTAAACGCATTCCATTACAGGGGGATCATGACGTATTTGGTGACGGTTCCGCGATTATTTTGAGCACCCCAGGCCACTCTCCAGGTCACCAATCGCTGTATTTAAAACTACCAGAAACAGGACCTGTAATTTTAAGTGGAGACTTATACCATTTTCATAAAAACCGCCAAGAGTACGGCATTCCAGTTTGGAACGATAAGAAGTCGACGATAAGCTCTTTTGCCAAGATAGATAACATACTCGATAAAACCGCAGCTAAACTTTGGATTCAACACGATCCAGAAGAAGCGAAGACTAAGCGTATGTCACCGGCTTATTACCAGTAAACCCAACACTAATGGGGTCATATGCATTTATGACCCTTAAAGAAGCATATTAACTCAACACAACTTTAGCCAACTCAGTATCAGAGGGTAGTTTTTCACCGATGCGCTCTCCTGTGAGCGTATGGTACGCCAAGCCACCCATCACTTTTTTAAACACGCCTTTCATTATTGGGCGCATCACCAAAAATCCCAATAGCCATCCAAAAGGCCCGCCTTTTACTACGAAATCGGCAGACATAAAAAGCTCGCTGCTGTTGCTATCGATTTCTCTTACGCGCATTTGTGCACTCATGCTTCTTAGCGGTAAGGCATGCTCAGACAGCTCCATAGTGAAACCTTCACCTTCTTGATATTGGGTGACCTCTTCGACAAGGCTGGAGCCGTCATTAAAAGTGCATTTTCGTTTTGCCCCAATGCCTGAGCTAATTTCGGATACGATGGGCGAGCTTTTAATGGTGGTTGCGAATTTCTCTACGCTACTGTAATCCCCCATCACCTGCCATATTTTTACCGCAGGGACGTTTACTTTAATAGTTTGCTCAATGTGGTGTGTCATACAAATTTCCTTGTCTTTATTTAAATAGTCTTTGCTATGTTTAACGCTCTACTCGCCCGCTTGAATACCGCGAATGATGATTTCAATAGAGGCTTTAAGGCTCTTTTCAAAATCGGGTTTTAACATTTGAAACTGTTCCAGTTGATAAATTTTAGTCAGTGCATCATTTTGCTGAGATTGCGCCGCCCAGTAATTAGCTGTAGCAGCAAAACTTAAGGTTAAAAAGCTAAAAGCTTTTTCGCCTTGAACATCCGGGTAAACCTCAGTGATAGAAACAGCCAATTGATAAAGTAAGCCGAGAGATAACTGCTTAAACTCCAACAACTGCTCAAAAGAACTATTGCTTTCCAGTGAAACAAATAGAATAGGAGTAAGCTCTAAAAATTGTGGATGAGCCAAATTAGAGGCCACCCAAGCGTCTGCAAATTGATCCAGCGGTGCATTTTCCTCAAGCTGTTGCAGCCGCGCAGTGCAGTCCTGATGCCAGCGTTCAAAGAGAGTGCTAAATATGTTCAGGAATATTTCTTCTTTAGAACTGAAATAGCGATACATATTGGACTTTGTAAAGCCCGCCTCTAATGCAATCGCGTTGAAACTCACCTTCTGATAACCCTGCTTTTTAAAAAGCGAGAGTGCCGCTTGATATATCGCTTCTTTCCTCTCACTCTTCTTTTCCTGCGTTCTTGCTCTTTGCCAATCCACGTTTATATATTCCCACTTCAATTAAGTAACCATCGGTCTCTTATTAAAATAAAAGACTATCGGTCTCTTGTCAAGCGAGATGATTAAATACTCTATTTTTACGTTAGAGGTTATTTGTCTTTATTGGAAAAAACAGCATCAGTGGCAGAAGTATGTTAAATGCTTTTATAGACCAGAAACCAGTTGCTGGCGGCCACTACAGAACGAAATGGAGAGTGGATAGTTTTAAACCCCACCTGAAAGACGTCATGATACATTTGCTCTGTGGGGGAATATTGAAATTCGAATCATTGATAAAGATCAGTGCTGGTGACTTTGCAGTTAGCACATTACATCTTGAGCCTTATAAGCTGTCAGATTTTTATCTTCTTCATCGGCAAATACCTGCTCACAAAATTCGATTTGTGAAATGCGATCTAGCCGGAAATTTCTAAAGTCATTACGCTTCTCACACCATGCCGCCAATAACCATACAGGGCTACAGAAAATTAATCCTAATGGTCTAAGGGTACGTAAACTGCCTTTCTTTTCACCGTCACTGTAGCTAATTATTATTTTTTGTCGCAATCGAATACTTTCACGCAGCCCCGTAAAGCTCACCGTCCAAGGCAGTGCAGGTAAGTTAGGAACGCTATAAGTAGTGATTTGTTCTAGCTCACCTTGCAGCCGTGCTGGCAGTACTGCCCGGATTTTTTCAAAGGCACTATCAGCCTTATGCGCGAAGGGTTCATCGCTCCAGTGGCGCACCATGCTAATACCTAACGCCAACGCTTCCATCTCTTCAATATCAAAGGTAACGGGAGGTAAATAGTATTTTTTATCGATCACATAACCGACTCCCGCCTCTCCCGTAATAGGTGCACCCGAATCCATTAAATCTTGAATATCACGATAGACAGTGCGCTTACAAATCTTGAATTCTTCACCAATGCGCTGAGCAGTCACAGCCCGGCGACGACTGCGAAGAAAGTGCACTATTTTGATCAACCTATCCGCGCGCCTCATGCCTAGCCCCCTCTAGTATTTCAAAGAATTGTAGCTTAATTCAACCCTGCTGACACCATGCTGTCAGCAGGGGGTAATTAAGCTGATTTAAGCATTCACACAATCACTAAACAAAAAGGAAATTCGCATGAAAAGAACAGCAGTAAACCCTTGGGCATGGTCACTACAACTTGGCTACAACCAAGCTGAAATTATTGAGCAAACTAGCCGACAATTGATATGCGCAGGACAAACCTCTGTCAATGAACAGGGCCAACCGCAACATATTGATGACATGCGTCATCAAATAATACTCGCGCTTGATAACCTAGAAGCGGTGCTTAAAAGTGCTGATATGAATCTAACTAACATTATAAAACTGGCGATTTACACGACAGATGTCGATGCAGCGATGCAAAACTTCGATGTATTAGGCGAGCGTTTTGGCCCAGTGCAAGCCGCACCACCGTTGACGCTACTGGGCGTTACACGCCTGGCACTTCCAGGACTCATGTTTGAAATAGAAGCGACGGCTGCCGACTAGTTTTTGAGCGATATACGCTCCACTCGAAGAAATCAATTTTCTTAGCTTTGGAAAATTGATTTCTTTAGCTTATGCTGCATCAGATTTTGTACTCGCTCTCCAATATTTGTATATGCATCATTAACAGATTTTTCATGCCTTGCATCGGCGACTTCAAAGTATTTACTGAGCACTTCAACATGCGGCCATAGGTGGCTCATCTTTTCTATCACCCCGCCTGTTTCAAACCCAAACTCTCCACTTGAAGACACTTATACAAGGCCTAGCGCGCTCTTTACTTTACGCTGCATTGATACTTAAGCCGTTACAGCTTGTGTATTTACAATGGCTTTGTGATCTAGGGAACCACTAATACGTGTCAATACAAGTGCAAACACCACTACGATTGCCCCTATCCAAGGGGTATTCATTAAACCGTGTTCATCCACAATAGCTCCACCTAACCAAGCGCCCAGTGCGATACCTAAGTTAAATGCCGCTATGTTTAACCCCGATGCCACATCAACCGTATCAGGTGTATATTGCTCAGCAAGCTTAACCACATAGATTTGCAGGCCTGGCACATTACCAAAAGCAAACGCCCCCCAGATCATGATTGTTAACACGGCAGTCATAGGGTTAGGTGCACTGAAATTGAACACTAACAATATAACAGCGAGGCCGGCAAAAATAATTGTTAGCGCTTTGATAGGCCCTAACTTATCGGCCATTTTTCCACCCCAGATGTTACCGATAGCGACGGATACGCCGTAAGCTAATAAGATCAAGCCGATGGTGCTTTGCTCAAAGCCACTAACTTGTTCAAGAATCGGCGCAAGAAAAGTAAAAGCGATGAATGTCCCGCCGTAACCGACTGCTGTGATTGCATAAACCAGTAACAAACGCGGCTGAGTCAGTACTTTAAATTGCGTCGTGATTTTTGCAGGTTTTGCCTTAGCTAAAGTATTAGGCACGAGTACAGCACTACCCACCATCGCTAGTAAACCCAGAACAGAGACTGTTAAAAACGTCGCCTGCCAGCCAAATGTTTGACCTATATACGTCCCCAAAGGTACGCCTGTCACTAAGGCAACTGTGAGGCCCGTAAACATAATCGCAATCGCACTAGCCCCTTTTTCTTTGGCAACTAATCCTGTGGCAATGGTTGAACCTATTGAGAAGAAAACACCATGAGCTAAGCCTGTTATCACTCGAGCAGTGATGAGCGCTTCATAACTTGGCGCTTGCCAAGCTATTAAGTTGCCGATGACAAATAACCCCATCACTGCTAATAAAACATGCTTTCTGTTCCAGCTATTAGTCAGTGCGGTTAACACCGGTGCACCGACTGCTACACCTAAGGCGTACAAACTCACCAATAAACCAGCGCTGGGCAGTGATACGTTTAAATCTGTTGCCATGGTTGGTAGTAAACCAATAATAACAAACTCTGTCGTTCCTATCGCAAAAGCGCTCAATGCTAATGCTAGTAATGCTAGTGGCATATATTCCTCCATTAATGTGTGGACAGCTCTGCATAACAACACGCTCATCCGGTGTGTTTTACAAAGTTCTTTTGTGATCATTTTTGATGACACTATTATTAACTGTTAAACTTTTGCAATAAACAGCAGTATTCACAAATTACTTTTGTAGAAAACAATATGAATTTAAAATTAAAAACACGCTCAGATGATTTAGAATTGCTGCTCGCGGTTACAGAATTCGGCGGGTTTTCAGCAGCGGCCCAAGCACTCAACGTTCAAGTCGCGCGTATTTCGCGAGCCGTCGCAAAAATAGAGCAAGATTTGGGGGCTAATTTATTGACCCGCACCACTAGACGCGTTGCGCTAACACAGGAAGGGAAGCTGTTTGTTGACACAGTACGTGCAGCTTTAGAGCAAATAGAAATAGCTGAAGCGGATATTATTACCCGGGGAAAACTGCCCGAGGGTCTGCTGCGCGTCGATGCCGCCAGCCCGTTTATTTTTCATCAAATAATCCCCCATATACACGCTTTTAAAGCGGCCTATCCCAATATAGATATTGAGCTCAGCTCTAACGAAGAGTTTGTAGATTTAATTGAAAAAAGAACCGACGTTGCGATTAGAATAGGCAAATTAGAAGACTCTAGCTTACACGCTAGCGCACTGGGCAGAAGCCCATTGTTTATTGTCGCTAGTGCTGATTATTTAGCCAAAAGCCCGGTGCTTAAATCCCCCCAAGATTTACAGAGCCATCAACTCATTGGTTTTTCAAACGTACAGAATTTGAATAAATGGCCCCTTAAAAACACCGGCCTCATCACTACAGCTTTAGTTGCAAGCAACGGTGAAAGCGTGCGTCAGCTCGCGATTGCAGGTAACGGTATCGCCTGCCTATCAGGTTTTATGGTGCACAAAGATATAGCAGCAGGAAAGCTCGTATCAGTGCTAGAGAGCTATCTGATCACCAACACTGATAGAGAGTTAATAAATGCGGTTTTTTATCGTTCATCCGCGGTGAGTAAACGCGTTTCCGCTTTTATTGAATTTATTAAACCTAGACTGGACTTGCACTAATCTCTAGCCAAAATATGAAAATGCATCACATTTAGCTCTCGCCCCAAGAAAAAAGCAACTCAGCGCTCATTCCCACCAGAGCCCAAGCACTGACCAATACTGGACTGGGTCTTGCGCTTGGTAGATAACACCCCACAACACTGTGGGGCCACGATAAAGATCATAACCCACCCAAGCTAATAACCCGACACCAATATAAAACCAACAATTATTCACTCTCCCTAACCACTTTGGGTGTCCACCCAGGTCCTTTGTACAAGCAGGCGAGCTTGTTTCCCAAACCCGGCGTTTTTTGGATTTTTTGTCCCCAGCGGATAAAGCTGTGCAAGAAAACGTTAAAAGGATTATTAGACTCAAGCGCAAGCAACACCCCATAAATCACTTCTTATAGCTCTTTAACAAAGCTTGCGAACATTCTGTCCCAGATAATTAGGATACCCGCGTAATTTTTATCAAGGTATTGCACGTTAGAATCATGGTGCCCCCGGTGATGTGATTAGGCATTGAATACACTTTCAATGAATTTAGGCAGTTTGCCTATCGTTTGCGTGTTTAATTGCGTTTGATAGAGCTGAATTATCGCCGCGCAGAAATACCAGAATGGAATCAAAACCTAACATCACCACCGTCAAGTAGAATGGTAAACCAAACACAGAATCTTATGGACCTTGGCGATAGGCCACTGAAATATTAAAATGTGCGGAGCTGTGATGCACGGTATGAGTCGCCCAACCTATTCCTAATTGATGCGCCATACGATGCTCCCAATAATAAGCTAAGTCGCAGGCGATAAAACACAGCGCTATGGTGTATAGGTTGCTTGGTAATGGGGTAGGAATCGCGTTTTCATAGACCTAGTAATAACTAACCATTTACATTAAAAGAAACACCCATTACGCCAGCACTCACCGCGCGTTTTTGTTGCTCGCTAGCCTTAGGATAATGATGAGATATATGCTGATAACACCATTGTGAGCGATTGCTGAACCAACTCTTTATCGGCACTTTTATAGTTGGATTATTGGCCGATGCACTGATCAACGCAGCCGCTATTTGCACATCATTAATGTATTGCGGCGAATCATTACAATACAAAATTTCGATAAACTCATCTATATCAGCAAACGACTGCGGGAGTAATTGCTGATAGAGTTTTTGCGTCCTCTGAATAAAACGCTGCAGTGCTTTATGTAATAACGCATCTTGGTGACCAACGTGATACCTCACTAACGGGCGAGCAAGACCTGCTTCTTGGGTAATCGCCGCCAGCGTTGCACACACCAAACTTGGCAATACAGCGCTCATAAGCCTCTAATATTTCTTCTGAGCGTTGATGATTGATACTGGGACGAGCCATAAAACACCGACCACCTATTGATTGTCTATTGTGAGAATAAACGTCATTTTCTTAATTCTCAATATTGATAATTAACTATTAAATTATTGATACTTTCTGAACCTCAGCTGTTTCGTTTAACAGAACTTGAATTCAAACGTGTTAACTTCGTTTTAATACCGTATTCAGAGGGTTTTATTGATCTATTCTCACGCTTTGATGTCGATAGTTAGTAAATTTAATCGATAAATATGGCATTATTAAGTTCGGCTTTTTCGTATGAACATCAACGAAGGCAGCTGTAGCTTAGCTAACTATTTGATATCTATACTAGGACTCAGGCACTATGACCAATAATCACGAATCATTCATGTCCAAGTTTTTTAAACTTGAATCTTCTGGCGGCATCATTCTTATGTTTGCAGCTGTTTTAGCGATGGTATTTGCAAATACCCCTCTAGAGTCGTACTACTCTTTGTTTCTTAACACGCCGGTAGAGATTCGCATTGGCGCGCTTGAAATTGCAAAACCACTGTTGCTCTGGATTAACGATGGTTTAATGGCGGTATTCTTTTTCCTAATTGGCCTTGAGCTTAAACGAGAGGTATTAGAGGGGGAACTATCAGATAAACGTAACATCATCTTACCGGGTATAGGGGCGATAGGCGGCATGGCTATCCCTGCGCTTATTTACCTATATTTTAACATTTCTGACGAGGTTGCTGTAAAAGGCTGGGCGATTCCAGCCGCTACCGATATTGCCTTTGCACTCGGTGTTTTATCTTTACTAGGCCCAAGAGTGCCGGTTAGCATTAAAATATTTCTGACCTCACTGGCTATATTTGATGATATTGGTGCCATCTTAATCATCGCTATGTTTTACACAGCAAAAATATCTCTAACATCACTATTGGTCGCTGCAATCTGTATCCCACTACTTGCTTGGCTCAATAAACGCAACCCTGATTCAATCAGCTTGTTTATGATTATAGGCGTTATTATGTGGGTCGCCATGTTAAAATCTGGGGTGCACGCCACTTTAGCAGGCGTTCTCTTGGCGATGTTCATCCCAATGAAATCAAGACACAAGGCTGATTATTCTCCCTTAAAAAGCTTAGAACATGACTTGCATTTTGCAGTGGCATTCTTGGTTCTGCCTATTTTTGCCTTTGCCAATGCGGGTATCAATCTTTCCGATGTCGGTGCCGAGCAATTGTTACACGGTGTACCATTAGGCATCGCGCTAGGCTTATTTTTTGGTAAACAAATCGGTGTTTTTGGCCTATGCTGGCTCGCCATTCAATGTAAATTGACCACCCTGCCTAAGAACATGTCATGGGGTTCACTATATGGCACAGCAGCACTGTGCGGTATCGGCTTTACTATGAGCTTGTTCGTCGGCTCTCTCGCCTTTGAAGAGACGGGAATAAACTTAATCTTTGATGAGAGATTGGGCATTATTATCGGATCTTTAGCCTCCGGCATTGTCGGTTTTGTTGTACTGCATTGGTGTTTACCGAAAAAAACGGCGGCATAACTAAGAAGGTAAGATTAGGAGGTGTAGCTGATCAAGCACCTCCTTTCATTTATACACGCGATTGGTGACGCTGCATAAAGTCACTGATCTCTCGCTCACTAGGGTAGCGTCCTGTAAAGTTCTCTATATAGGCTGGAGTCAATTGTAAACGCTCTGGCATAGGTTCATCCACCATCATAGTGATGTAGCCTACTTGAGTGTAATAGACAGTATGTGCTCTGGCATTAGCTTGCTCTTGCGAGTAATTAAATTTTAGAAACATCTGGTATATAGCGCCGATACGTTGCAGATCTGTTTCTTGTAATCTCTGTTTTAAAGACGCCGATTGCTGCGCCCAATTGCGTATTGCAAAATCCATGCGCGCATCAAATAGCTCAGGATTCACCCAACAATCAAATAAATTAAAAATAGCTTCACTGATACTTTCAGCAGGTAACTGAGTTTGAATGATCAAATTAGCGGTATTTTTTTGCTGCCAGCGCTCTATTAAAGCACTTAATAACGCTTCGCGATCACTAAAGTGCCAGTAGAAGCTGGTTCGCGAGAGCCCCAGTGATTTTGCCAGTGGCATCACTTTAACCGCATCAACACCTGACTCAATCAATAGCTGATAAGCCGCATCTAACCAGAGCGTTTCAGATCCACGCCAGCCCTTCTGCTTTTCTTTACTCACTAATCATTACTTCCTAGGAATCTAAAGTTACTGTACTAAAAGCGCACAGCGCTATTGATCATCAGTTTATTGTCAGCCGCAGTATTCCATAGCTGTTATCCAGATTCTATTTAATTTACGCCTTGCACAAAAACGACACAGGCCATTTAACAAACTTGACACTTATGTCGAGTTTGCTAATGTCTGTAAGTATCGCTCGCTCAAGGAGGCCAAAATGGACGTTAAAAACCCTCTCGATCACTCGCAAGATAGTCAAGCAACAGCATAAAAGCACTTAAGTAATATCAAACGCCATCTTTAGACCCTGTTACATGCTGAACTGCTAGCTTTCATTTAAAAGTGTCAATAGTCGATGAAAGATACTTGGGACTAAATTGCAAACCTGAACGATAAATAAAGAGCACATTATGACAAACGACCCGTTACTACAGCCTTATCAACTTAAACACCTGACACTTAAAAACCGTATAATGATTACCAGCCATGAGCCCGCCTATCCAGAGGATGGCATGCCTAAAGAGCGGTATCGCGCCTACCATGAGGAGCGTGCTAAAGCTGGCGTGGCACTGACTATGACCGCTGGCTCTGCGGCAGTGTCTAGAGACAGTCCACCAGTTTTTAACAACATACTAGCTTATAAAGATGAAGTCGTGCCTTGGATGAAACAACTTACGGATGCCTGTCACGAACACGATTGCGCCGTGATGATCCAACTAACCCATTTAGGGCGACGCACCAGCTGGAACAAAGGGGATTGGCTGCCGGTTGTATCCCCCTCACACCACCGTGAGGCCTCACATCGCGCGTTCCCTAAGCAAATAGAAGACTGGGATATCGAGCGTATTATCAAAGATTACGCAGACGCAGCCGAGCGTATGTACGCAGCGGGCCTTGATGGCATTGAGCTACAGGCATACGGCCACTTGATGGATCAATTTTGGTCGCAGCGCACTAATACTTTAGAGAGTCCCTATGGCGGTGCTTTGCACAATCGCTTGCGCTTTACCCTCGACGTCTTAGACGCCATACGCGCACGCGTAGGAGAAAAGTTTATTGTCGGTGTCCGCTACACGGCGGACGAACTTGTCAAAGGAGGCATCAGTGCGCATGAGGGACTTGAAATATCCCAGATTCTACAAGCAACCGGGCAAGTTGATTTCCTCAATGTGATTCGCGGCCACATAGATACTGACCCAGGGCTAACTGATGTGATCCCAATACAAGGCATGCCTAGCGCGTCCCATTTAGATTTTGCAGGGCAAGTAAAACAAGCGACCTCACTACCGACTTTTCACGCGGCGCGTATTAATGATGTCGCCACGGCGCGCCACGCTATCGCCAATGGTTTAATCGACATGGTCGGCATGACCCGTGCACATATGGCAGACCCGCACATTGTCGCTAAAATCATAGCCAAAACCGAGCAAGATATCCGCCCTTGCGTCGGCGCAACTTACTGCCTCGATCGTATTTATCAAGGCGGCGATGCACTGTGTATTCACAACGCTGCAACCGGCCGTGAGTTACAGATGCCGCACAACATCCCGCATGCCAAACAAAAAAAGCGGGTTGTTATTGTCGGCGCGGGACCTGCCGGTTTAGAAGCGGCGAGAGTCGCCGGTGAGCGCGGCCACCAAGTCACGGTACTTGAGGCAGCTGCTAAACCCGGCGGACAAGTATTACTCAGCGCCCAGAGTGAGCGTCGCGCGGAAATGCTTGGCATCATTGATTGGCGTGTTAAACAGTGCGCCAAACACGACGTACAGTTCCACTATAATACGTGGGCCGAAGCTGGCGATATCACAGCCCTAAACCCCGATGTAGTGATTATAGCCACCGGCGGCATGCCAGATACACAAGTGCTGGAAGACGGTAACGGCTTAGTGGTTTCCAGCTGGGATATTATTGCCGGGGATGTAAAGAGCGGACAAAACGTTTTAGTGTTTGACGATGCCGGCGATCATGCAGGTTTACAAGCGGCGGAGATCATCGCCAAAACCGGCGCTAACGTTGAAATTATGACACCAGATCGCAGTTTTGCGCCCGATGTTATGGCCATGAATTTAGTGCCTTACATGCGCTCCATGCAAAAGCTTGGGGTCACTTTTAGTGTGACTTACCGCCTAAAGTCTGTTGTCAAAGCTCAAGAGAAAAATGAGCTCGTTGCCAGTATTGGTACAGACTACAGCGATTACATTAAAGAACAACTATATGATCAAATCGTCATCAACCACGGAACACTGCCCTTAGATGATATCTATTTTGAGCTTAAAGCGAGTTCTAGTAACTTAGGTGCCCTTGATCATTCGGCATTAATTGCAGGTACAGCACAAGAACAGATATTAAACCCACAGGGAAAATATCAACTGTTTCGTATCGGCGATGCCGTGTCTGCTCGTAATACGCACGCAGCTATCTATGATGCATTGCGCTTAATGAAGGATATATAACACTCAATCCGAACCATCAGTTCAAACACTACGGGAATAGTGACTGTTTTTCTTCCACTATTAATGTAATAATTATCATTCTTGTTTGTGTTTTTTGGAGAGTACATGAAGCTTGATATTTATGTGATTCGCGGGCGCGGCGAAATCGGTGACAAATTCCAGTTGGCTATCGTAAAGAATACCGATGGTTACTACTATCAAGGCGAGTATGACTTAGCCGCTCAGTACTCAAATATGGATGAGCTCAAAGATATGTTAGCTGTGATGGCGGGTGTCAATAAAGAGGCCTTAGAGCTCAGCGAAATCGATATGTAAGTAATAGGTAAGGCTCTTATAAAAGAGCCCTCTGTAAATTTAAAGCTGAATAATTTACAATAACCAAAGAGCATATAAACCGGCCACAGCGTAGGCAGCCGATACGACAATGCACACAGCCATAAAGATGCGATTAATCGTCGCTGCTTTCACATAATCAGTACCTATCTGCCAACCTGCCAACATGGAATTCGCACTGATCAACACCAAGGTAATGCTCGTGTAGAGTTTAAACCAAAGCGGTGCAAAGATTGCCTGTAAACCGGCAAAATCAGTACCTGGCATACACAGCAATAGTGTTATAAAAACCGCACCCCACAATACAATCGACACATTAGCGACACGCTGAAACAACCACTCACGTCTACCGCTGCGAACTTTACCAAATAACGTCACTACGCCCATATCCAAAGCCCCCATACTACCGCTAAAACAACACCAATAATAAGCGCCGCCGCTGATATTTGACGGCCGCTATCTAGCTCTTCAAAGTGCCCCATTTCTTGGATCACATGCTTAAGTGTTGCCGCTGCATAATAACCAAATGCTGTGAGCATGCCCCAACTTATAAACTGAACTATGAAATTATCTGTGACTAACGCGTAGACTGATTCGTACCCCTCTTCACTGCCTAAGGCAATAATGAGCGCCGTTAAAAAGATAGCCATCCCCAGCCACAACACCACGGCTGATACACGGTGCAAAATAGAGGCATTGGCGGTGATCGGCATCTGGATCGTACTTAAATCTAGATTCACCGGTCGTTGCTTGTTCATAGTGTTGCTCCAACAAGTTAATATTTTAGTCAGTTATAATAATGCAAATGGGAATTGTTTTCATAATTATTACCGAAATGTTAATGTATTTTTATCTTCACTCATCTATTGAAGCATCCGCCATGCAGATTATCCACAAAATTCCCGAACAATACCGCTTTCAGGTTATCGCCTTATACTCTCAAATATTACGCGACGGTCCTGTCGCCAATATATTGAGCGAGGAAAAATGCCAGCGAATGCTAGCAGAAGTGCTCGATCTCGACTATGCATGGGCGGCAGTTGATAGAGGAACTTTACTTGGCTTTGCAGGTTATCAAACTGCACAGGGAAGCTTTACAGGTGCGAGCACACCAGCTCAGCTGTGCCGTAGCTTAGGCTTTTTTTGTTTTACTAAATTGATTCTCAAAGACTTCGCTTGTTATCGTCCGATACGCAAGGGCGAAATGCTACATAACGGTTTGGTGGTCGCAAAAGATTATCGCCGACAAGGTATTGGCAAATGCTTGCTACAAAAAATGGCAAGCCTTGGCCAGCAGAGTGATTATCAATGCTTAAGACTGGATGCTTGGGTATCCAATTCACGAGCATTGAACTTATATCGATCTGCCGGCTACGTCGAAGAAGGCGTAAAGAAACACCGCACAGATACTTTAATGACACTTCGCCGTTACATATAACCCTCCAAACACTATCTCGATTATACTAATCGCTGTAGTATCCAGATCCTTCAATCATTATTTATAGGATTTCGCGTGGAATTAAATACTTGGCTCGCGTTCATGGGCGTGATTCTACTACTCATCGCCTCTCCAGGTCCCTCTGCAATACTCTGTGTTTCTCACGGTGTTAAGTTTGGCAGTCAAAAAGCGATTGCTACGGTATTGGGCGGCGCAATTGCCGCGCTAGTGCTAATGGGTTTATCGGCGGTTGGATTAGGCGCTATATTGGCCGCCTCTGACATCGCCTTTACGGTTGTTAAAGTACTAGGAGCGGGTTATTTAATCTATTTGGGTATCAGCACATTTTTAGACAAGAACTCTGCGGTACAGACGTCAAACAACTCATCAAGTGACGTACAGGGCAATACTTTTTCGCTGTTTAAAAAGGGCTTTGTCATCGGCATTAGTAACCCAAAAGATTTACTCTTTTTTGCCGCTTTATTTCCGAATTTTATTAATCTGGCACAACCACAGACGGTCCAATTTGTAACGTTGGCAAGTAGCTGGTTTGTTATCGATTGCCTTATCATGTTCATTTACGCAAGCTTAGGCAGCAAAATCACACCGTTATTTACTAAACAATCCGTCACGAAACTGTTTAACCGCTGTGTTGGAAGTTTTTTCATGGCTATCGGCGGCTCTATTCTAGTCGCCAGTAAGTAGCAACAGCCACTGTAATAGGTACTCAACAAACCTTTGAGTACCTTCACCTTTCTATTTTTTACCCCCCTCAAACACGATCAATTAACAACCAGCCAAAAATGCCGTCGTTAGATGTTTTGTTGACGTCTTTAGATAAATTCTTACTCGCTTTAAAGAGCAAACTAGCCTGACATACAGCTCAGAGCGCAGTGAAAGGTCACCGCACTCGACACTTGCGGGTAATTACACTATGTCCAATCCTGATATCATTGCACACTTCATTAAAGACTTTACAGCAGAAACAACACCCGCTGGCGCGGCTAAAATCCCTGATTTTCGCGAGCACTTACGCGAGGGTACGGTAGTCTATATCACTTTTTTACCGGGGTCTGATTTTAATGACACTGTCGATGTTGCTGTACGTTTGCGCAAAGAAGGGTTCATCCCCGTGCCACACTTTGCCGCGCGCAGCATCACCAATGAGAAAGTGCTTGAGGATAACATTAAGCGCATTGTCGGTGAGGCAGATGTCGATGCTGTACTGGCAATCGCAGGCGCGCTCGATAAACCTCTCGGGAGCTTTCAAGACTCTATGCAATTATTAAATACTGGGCTTTTTGAAAAGCACGGTATTAAACGTATTGCAGTCGCAGGTCACCCAGAAGGCAGCCCTGATATGCATCAAGACGCCATTTTAGACGCGATGCGTTGGAAAAATAACTACGCAGAGCAAACCGGTACAGAGATGTATATGGTGACCCAGTTTGCCTTTGATGTAACCCCCATTATTACCTGGGATAAATACCTACAGTCACAGGGCAATAAACTCCCTATTCATGTGGGTGTTCCAGGGCTGGCTACACTAAAATCTTTGATCATGCACGCCAAGCACTGCGGAGTCGGAGCCTCGATGAGAGTACTGACCAAACAGGCAAAAAATCTTTCTAAACTGCTCGTTGTAAACACACCAGATCAGCAAATTTCAGACCTAGCCCACTACAAAATGACTGACCCTAATTGTGGTATTAGCGGCGTGCACATGTATCCGCTTGGCGGTTTACCACGCACTGCGCAATGGAGTTATGCTGTCGCTGAAGGGCGTATAGAAATGAGAAATAGTGGAGGATTTAATAGTATTGCACATATTTGATAATGTTAAAATTGCGCAGGTTTTTGATGCATTCTAATAGATTAGGTACTGAGTGAGATCTTAATACTGGGATTAAGATTGGCCGCAAAATGGTGGTGGGAGGTGGATTCGAACCACCGAAGCTTTCGCGTCAGATTTACAGTCTGATCCCTTTGGCCACTCGGGAACCCCACCAACAATATATCCACAGGATATCTGCTATATTTTGCCTCTCTACTATGCAGTAGAGGGCGCGAATATTAGATAGATCTGAGAGTAATGTAAATCTTTATTATTGTTTTAAAGCAATTTTATTGAAAAGAACGATTGGCCACCCATTTTAATGACCGGCCAACACAACTCAACACCCGCTAAAACGAGAATTTTTCACACAGATAAGTCTCATCGAGAACTCTGCAATATAGGTCTGCACTTGAAAAGTCCCATGCAAACCTGCAGTCACACTGAGAGAATCTGTTGCTTCCTAGCTAACAACCCGACGCATGAAAATGCGCTTATTCGCTACCAGCAAGTCAATCACAGAGAATAATACAATTACCACACCTGTTAGTGGAAACAGCACAGACACTAGTACCACGGCAACTAGCCCTACATACCAACGCTGAGAAAGTGCTACTTTTTGCGGCGCACTCATAGACCACCGCTGTTTTGGCCTACGCAGCCACCACATCTTAATCGCGGTGATGCAAATCAATATAAAGACGAAGCATAGCAGCGTATTTGCCGCTAAGTTAAACCCACTGACGTTGCCCTGATGCAAGGCAATGCCTGCCGCCATAGCTTTAGCCAGTAATGAATAATCATTAAAGCCAATATCAACCAACACCTCTCCCGAATACTGATCAATATGTACAGTGCGATCATGTCGAGGGTCAACAATATCACCACTCATCGTATTAGAGGTTAGTGTGTACACTCCTTCTTTGGATGCCGGCATATGAATTTGATAGCGCTGCATGTTCAGGTTCTTGGCAATACGCACTATTTCATCTAGCTCAAGCTTCAGTAATGTTTTAGATGCCTTTGTATGTTGATGTGATTTCGGCATTGTCGTCTGTTCTAAGTTCCAGGGCATTTCTTCCATCACACCCTGATTTAAACTGGCGAGCGACTGTTGTGATAACTGCACATTATTTGCGCGTTTCTCACTCGGGAAACTGCTCCAAGCTTGCACTAGTTTTGAACCCCAGACACCGCTCCAACTTAAACCGCTGAGCGTAAAAAAGATCAGAAACAAAATAGAATAAACCCCTAACGAGCTATGTAACTGTCGATAGAAAACACGTTTACCGAGCTTTCGAGTGGGAAACCACACAATGTTTGCCGCGTTTTTAGGTGAGGCCCATAAAAACAAGCCGCTGAAAATCAGCAGTATGATTAACCCTGTTGCCGCCTCTATCAGCCGATCTCCCCAGTCCCCCAACAAGAGTGAGCCGTGAATATCATTTGCCAGTGCATACCAGCTATCATCTCTATCAATCTGCGCTAATAGCTCGCCCGTGTAAGGGTTGATAGCGATATGTAAGGTTTGTCCCTCCTCTTTAATCACTACAAAGTTAGCTTTATCTGCACTATGTGCCTGAATAAATTTTTTAACTTGTGCTTGAGGATGTTGCTGCATCACCTTCTCAAGCTGTATCGATGGGCTGACTACTGTTTCTTGGGCACTTATATTTAATGCCCCGTCATAGCGATAGTCTTGTATTTGCTGATCATACAACATCACCATGCCGGTAATACTTAACATCAACAAAAACGGAATAACCAACAACCCTGCATAAAAGTGCCAGCGCCATGTTGCGTGGTAAATAGCTGTTTGATAAGTAAGTGCGCTTTTTTTCTTAGAGAGAACATCCCTTGTGTTTACTTGTATCTGTTCTTTAGAACTATCTTGAATAGTATCCATAATTAACCACCAAAATGTATTTCGAGCCTGAGCTGAGTCGCCAACAACTAGGCTTTTAATACCTGAGTCCGTGACTTCAAAGTGCGAACAGAGTGTAAGATATTGATTTTACAGTGGAATAGAAATGTCTTATACACCCTTAGGTTCAGTGGGTATTTTTCTAACCGCTGTAGGATCAAGAGCTTGCGCTATGTAGTGCTGTAAAGTCACTGATTCAGGTAATAGATATCACACCAGCTAAACCAAATCGCGCAAGCACCAAGCATTAGGCCACGCGCAACGTGTCAGTCGTGTAAAGACGAGTCAAAACAGTCGCGCAAAGCATCACGCAGCCACTAAGACCTTAATTTATTGTGTCGCCCACCAGTGCTTCTAACGTCAGAAAACGCCTCGGGCCGAGTGCAAAGTTTGCATGTATAAAACTCAAACGTTTGCAGCGATGTTAAACGGAGGGGCTCTTGGATTAAGGGGGCTATAGGCCAGGGATATTTGATGAAATTCGTAGTATTGAGATAACGACTGGGCAGCACTGCCATTAGCGATAGCGAGAGTCGATGAATGCACTAGATCGTCGCTTATGCACTGGCAGGGATCCGCCTTATGTAGGCCACCTTCACTTTGCTGGGAGACATTAACAACGAGTACCCCTTTTTGGGTACACAGTTGAATCCAACTGTCGTGGGTCGATGAAAGGCTGTTGAGCAAAAAAACACTGCTCAGGAAAAACCAACTAAACAAGCTTAGCTGCTGTAAATATACGTTGGTTCTTAAATGAATGAGCATTGATATCCAGCTTTGGGGTTTATTCTAAATCTAAGCTTCTCAGCGATAAGTATTATAGCCTCACCAGCGCAATTGAGCAGTGTATTATTACAATTGTTTGATAAAACAGACAATTCGCGCTGCTTCTTTAAAAATAAACTCTTTAGCAAAAACAAATACTTGGACAAAACATTCTACCCCTATCATTTTTGTATTGTTAAATTACGATTTTGCCGTATAGCGACACAAATCCTAAAACAGTAAGCTTAAATTAATCAGCAAACAGGAGATGGACATGAACTTTCGCGGATTATTCTGGAAAATGGCTCTCCCTGTACTCTCGATATTTACCCTTCTTATTCTTTTCTTAATTTTTTATATCCCCAGTCTCATAGAAGATGACGTGATCAGAAGCGTATCAATCACCTCAGAACAAACGGCTAAACAATTCAAAAAAATACGCGGTTATTACACCAAGAATATCATTAAAAAAGTATTGGCAACCCCCGGTATTAGCCCCGATATTAACCACAAAAACGTGCCGGGAAAAGTTCCACTACCGGCAACAATGATACATGACTTAAGTAAAGATTTAGCCGCAGATGGATTAACAATTAAGCTCTATAGTGCTTTTCCATTTCCCAATAGGAGTTCTCGTAGGTTATCAACGCAACAACAAGAAAGCTGGAAAATTCTGTCCGCATCCGCTAATTCAACTGTGGTCTCGCAAGAGACGCTTAACAGCGAAAAAATTCTTAAAGTATCCATCGCTGATGTGATGGTAAATGACTCTTGTGTCAATTGCCATAACTCTCGAGCTGACACCCCAAAAGACGATTGGAAAATTGGCGATGTTCGAGGGGTACTTCAAGTAGATACTAATATTACCGACCAACTCCTTGCCGCTAAAGCCACCAGCAACAAAATCACTTCCATTTTATCTCTCGTTTTACTCTTAGTCATGTTGGCTATATTTCTAGTCTTTAAACACACCATAGCTAACAAGGTCGCTTTACTAAACGAAGCGATGGCCGGCATCACTCAAGGAGATACCAATTTAAGCAAACAATTGGAAGTAACAGGCAAAGATGAAGTCAGTCAGCTAGCCAGCGCCTTTAATCTTTTTTTGCAAAAATTAAAACATATTATTGTAGAGGCCAACTCTGTCAGTGTTGACGTTGCCAGTAAAGCCTCCAACATGCACCTCTCCGCCGCTCAAACTAAGAATATGATATCTAATCAGAGCCAAGAAATTGGACGACTGCTAACCAGCATAGAAACCTTAGGAGAACAGTTCAAGAGCATTGTCGACAGCTCTGGAGCCACCGTAGATACAGCTGAAAAAGTTCAAGTTTCGACTAACGAAGGCAAGAAAATTGTTCATAATGCGACCGAGATCATCACAGAACTGGCCGCAGAAATTAAAAAAGCAGGGGCGGCCACTGGTGAATTGCGCAATGATACTGAGCAAATATATACGGTTATTAAAGTGATTAACGCCATTGCAGATCAAACCAACTTGTTAGCGCTAAATGCCGCCATTGAAGCGGCCAGAGCGGGTGATCACGGGCGAGGCTTTTCAGTGGTTGCTGATGAAGTAAGGTCTCTGGCAAGTAGTACCCAAGATTCAACTAAGCAAATTCAAGAGATGATGAACAGCTTACAATTAAGCGCAGACAAAACCACTGAGGTAATGATGAATAGTGAGACCTTGGCCGTTGATAGCGTCAATGTTGTAAAAAATGCGAGCAGCTTATTCAATGAGATCAATGAAGGAGTCAACGACATTATCATCAGTAATGAGGCGATTAAAAAAAGCGCTCAATCTCAAGTGGAAATATCGCACGATATTGAGAATAACATTTCAGCGATCACAGATTCATCCAATGAGACATCAGAAATTGCCGATGACTCTGTAGCGCTCAGTACGGAAATGGAAGGCATGAGTCAGAATCTACAACAGTTGATGTCTCGCTTTAAAACCTAAACCTTTTTTGCAACAGTGAGAGGAATCCTCAGCGAGTTAAGTCAGCAGTATTCACCACTATTTATCGGCATAATCTGCAAAGGGCGGAAAGCGCTTTATCAACTTTTCACGCCCCAGCTCACGTAAAAAAGCAATGTTTCGCTCAGGAATAGCATCGGGATTGGGATGCCTTGCCAGTACTTCGCTCATTTGTTGCTCGCGAATAATATGCACCATAGGCAAAGGGGATCTATTGCTCCAGTGACTGAGGTCATCTGCATCCACACCAGCAAATAAATACTGCGGATGAAAGCTCGCCAATTGGAATGTACCGCTTGCCCCTGCGCTATCTAAAAGCGCTTCACACTGCGCTAAAAAATCTAAATAATCATAAAAATCATCTAACCCTTCAGGGAATATCACCAGAGACGTTGCTATTTCACTCTGGTCTTCGCGCTCAATACGTGCCAGTTCAAGCGCAAAAAAATTCAGTAGTTCTCTGCGTTGACTCTGCGCTGTTATGGCGTAATGGATCCCCCCTGCTTTTGCAACGGGTTTTGCAAAAGGGCAGAGATTCATGCCTATCACAACCTCTTCTAGCCACATAGTACACAGCTCAAGCTGTTGTTGTTCGGTATTTTTTGACATTGATATTAACTCTTCTACTATATTCACGGCACATAACTCGCTATTATCAGCTGCAGCGAAACGGGACTTTAATTGCCTCGTATTTTATCAGGTTTTTAGCCCATTAATCCTTAGATGATTTAAGCTGCGTCTTATTCATCCCTAGTAATATTAAGCAGGAGCAAAAGTTTGTTTATCAAAGGCACATTATTAACGGCAAACTTTGATACCCGCTGGAGCACCTACCAACGCCCAACCAATTTGCAAGCCCCTAGACCGTGGCGTACATGGTTATTAGATAGAGGCTCGCTAACAGCACATTTAATTAGCGCAAGTAACCATCGTTTTAGCGTCGCCTTACAGCAACAAGGTTGGGCACTTCCCTTTCGCAGTGAAGCAAAAGTTCTTGGCCTTAAGAACAGGCAAGCAGCATTTATACGTGAGGTTGAGCTCAAAGGGGGTGATGATAATTACGTATTGGCACGTACGGTCATTCCCGCATCCACGCTGACCGGTAAATACAAACAATTGACCCGTTTAGGCAGTCGACCATTAGGCAGTGTTCTTTTTTCTGATCCGACCATGCGTCGTGGCACTTTTCAGATTTGTCAGCTCACCTTAGATAATGGTGAAAAAGCTTGGGCTAGGCGCTCCGTTTTCTATCTATCCGGTAAACCGCTATTGGTCTGTGAAGTGTTTTTACCTATACTTGCCAATATTGACTATCAACCACCCATTTTGTAATAGAAGCGAACAATGACTTTCTCCCAGCGTTTTGACATCTATCAGCAACTGACTCGCTTTAACAAACCTATTGGCAGTTTCTTGCTACTTTGGCCGACATTAACTGCACTGTGGATTGCCAGCGAGGGAATTCCAGATATTAGTTTACTGATTGTCTTCACCTTGGGAGTCTTTTTGACCCGCTCCGCCGGCTGTGTGATTAACGATATCGCCGATCGCAAAATAGATGGCAAGGTAAAACGTACCGCCAATCGCCCTCTGGCCAAAAAATTAATCTCCACCAAAGAAGCCGTTGTGCTCTTTGTGGTGTTAATGGGCCTCGCGTTTTTAATGGTACTACTGTTTACCAATGCGATGACCGTCTATCTTTCTTTTGCCGCGCTAGCACTCGCTTTTAGCTACCCATTCATGAAGAGATATACGCAATTACCGCAACTTGTACTCGGCGCCGCTTTCGGCTTTGGTATACCGATGGCATTTAGCGCAACAGCAGAGCAAATACCTATGATTGCCTGGGTGCTGTACTTCGCTAAAATCAGCTGGACGGTTGCCTACGATACAATGTACGCCATGGTGGATCGTGATGATGATTTAAAAATCGGCGTTAAATCAACCGCTATTCTCTTTGGCAAGTACGACAATTTAATCAACGCACTATTACAAGTTACTTGTTTATGTTTGTTGGTAAGCGCAGGCATACTCGCTAACTTAGGCGCTGTCTATTATGTTGGACTCATGGTTATGGCGTTATTTTTCTGCTATCAACAGTACTTAACCAAAGATCGCATTCGCGAGCGATGCTTTAAAGCATTTTTAAACAATCACTACGCAGGGCTGGCCATCTTTATTGCTGTGATCATAAATTATTTATAATTTTTTAACTCTCCTACTATTTTCTGTTTGAGGGCCGTTATAAAAATTAAATCAGCGACAAATGGCGCTTGTAACATTTTTGTCACAAATATAATTTGTAATACCTCTATTCAAATAAGCATTAGCGCACTGTCATCTAAATATCACTAGGTTGCAGTTAGGGGCAAAGAGGTTAAAAATGAGATCCGTTAAACAAATATTGATCGTCGATGATGAAGCACCCATCAGACAAATGATTGCTGTTGCTTTAGAAATGGCGGGGTTTCAATGCATAGAAGCCGATAACGCACAATTAGCACACCAAATGATTATCGATCAGAAGCCCGATATGGTACTTCTTGACTGGATGATGCCCAAAATGAGTGGTATCGAATTAGCGCGCAGGTTACGTGACGATGAGCAAACAGCTGATATCCCTATTATTATGCTAACCGCCCGCGATGATGAAGACCACAAAGTGCACGGTTTAGAAGCCGGTATCGATGACTACATCACCAAACCTTTCTCACCGCGAGAATTAGTCGCTAGACTGAAATCAGTGCTACGCAGAGTCACCCCTAAAGGTGTAGATAAAGCCGTTGAAGTCGATAGTTTATTACTCGATCCGGTATCACACCGTGCTAGTGCTGATGGCAACACCTTAGATTTGGGCCCTACTGAATACCGCTTGCTGCAATTTTTCATGACGCATCAAGATCGCGCTTACTCTCGCTCTCAATTGCTAGATATGGTTTGGGGCGGCAATGTATATGTTGAAGAGCGCACGGTTGATGTTCATATTAGGCGTTTGCGAAAAGCGCTTGGCGAGCGTCACGAGTACCTAATCCAAACCGTTCGAGGCACCGGGTATCGTTTTTCCACACAAGTACAATAACGATAAAAGACCGCTCTTTCGCAGCAATGTCTCATTCATAATCTTGGACGACTTAATGCACCATAGGCAACACAGACACCCAAAACAATTACAGCAAGTCTTGATACATTAGACGCTGACTGTTTAAGTTAAGCTAAATCTTCTCTATTAAAATGGCTCTGCAAAATTAGCGTATTTGGAAGATTTGATTTAGGCTGCGCTATTTCACCTCTAATTTTAGGATATTGAGTTTGCTAAAGGTTTCTAGCAAAGCGATCAGTACTTTTTCGCTACTTATTTTCTCAGCCATCACTATCGGCTGGTTAATTGACCATATGGCGTACACTTTAGTACTGGTGTTATTTGTTTGGTCTGTGATACAGATTCATCAAATGCACAAGCTTAATATTTGGTTAGCACAAGAGCTGGTCATCGACCCACCTGAAGCAAACGGCGAGTGGGGCGAAGTATTCGATCATTTATATCGTATTCGCAAACTAAGACGTACCCGAGAATCGGAGCTACTCGATGAGATAGACCGCTTTCAACAGTTCTCTGCCGCGCTTAAAGATGCGGTGGTAATTTTGGATCACCAATACAATATGCAGTGGTGGAATCGCGCTGGAGAGGAGCTATTGGGGTTAAAAAATCAATCCGACCAAGATATGCCGTTATTTAATATTTTACGCGACCCCAATTTTATTCGCTACTGTCACAGCGGGGATTACTCAGAACCTCTGCTGCAAAAAAGCCCACACAACCCCAGCATAGAACTGCAGTACACTATTACAGAATTTGGTGAATCAGAAAAACTGTTGGTAGCCCGTGACATCAGTGATCTCACCCGTCTCGAGCAGACAAGACAAGATTTTGTTGCCAATGCTTCTCACGAATTACGCACCCCATTAACCGTGATCAGAGGCTACTTAGAAACCTTTTTAGATCAGGGAAATTTACCCTCAGCGCTGCAAAAAGCGATGCTGCAAATGCAGCAGCAATCTGACCGTATGCAGAGTCTGATTGTTGATTTACTGATGCTCTCTCGCCTTGATTCTACGGAAGTCGTGGTGGATATTTCGCCAGTCAATGTCTCTGGCATGATAATGGTTGCGCTCGAATCAGCCGAGCTAGCCGTAGAGGGTAAAAAGCACAATATCAGTGTTGATCTCGCTGAAAACATTGGCCTTATAGGTAAAGAAAAGGAGCTGCATAGCGCATTTACCAACCTAATGTATAACGCGCTTCGCTACACTCAAGATGGCGGCTCTATTAATATAAAATGGCACTGTGATGATGCCGGAGGCTGTTTCAGCATCACTGATAACGGACCGGGCATTAGTTCAATTCACCTAGATCGCATTACCGAACGCTTTTATCGTGTCGACGATGACCGATCAACAGAATCTGGCGGTTCAGGCCTTGGGCTCGCTATCGTTAAAAACGTAGTCAATCGACATCAAGGTCGTTTAGACGTTAATAGTCACTTAGGCCATGGCAGCACTTTTAGCTGCTACTTCCCACTGGATATTTTGGTAGAGCTTTAATAGAAGTGAATTAGGTCATGCTTAAATCACCCTAAATAGAAGTGAATTACGTCATGCTTCATTAGAATGATTTAATATTAATCAGCTCCAGGTTTTTCTGGCTCATTCATTGGCAGCGCTTCCTTAGGTATAACCGCTGAGACATCAGCCATTTGTTCTGGTGCTTTTTCAGCGATCATTGAGACCATATCAGAGATAGACTGCTCGCCATCATCTGCAAGGCGATCGGCATAGCGCATATCCTCCCAGCTTTCTGTCACATTATTAAGATACCCCTCTGCGATATCAACAATCACTTCGGGATTTTCCTCAATGACAGCATCTGTCGCCGCTTCAATAATTTCAAGCCCCTGCTCTGGCGCCACTTCGGTCATCGTGGCTGCAAGTTGTGCTATGTCACTAGAACATGCTTCTTCAAAAACCACATTGACCAATGCCGCCGAAGAGTCTGGCTGCTCGGTAATGATCGTTTGTAGTAATTCATGTTGCTGCTGCGGCACTTCTCGATTAATCCGCTGATACAACTGCGAGACATCAATCCCCTCGACTCCCGCTAGCGCTCCGGCCACCTCTATCGCCTGATCAGGTGAAGCCTTAGCGACTAAACTCACCATTTCTAAGGCCAGAGTCGGATCAATGACGGCGAATTCTAAGGCGGTTTGCGCTGCTGGACTCAGACTTGGAGCATCAGTGTACTCAATGCGTGGATCGAGCTCGGTACTCACCCACCCCGCCGCCCCTTGAGCGACAAACGTCTCCTGTTGATCTGTCGGTATTGAGCGGCGTACTCGGCTGCGATACAAGATAAATAGAGCAAACAACAACTGGATAATAGCCATCGAGGTGAAAAAATAATTTACGCCAATGTGCTCCATCACTAAACCGATAGCATAGGGCCCAATAATGCCACCGCTGGCGTATAAAATGATCATCGCGCCAATCGCAAGCCCCATTTCATTTTGCTGCAGACGGTCAAATGTCTCCGCAATACCCAGAGGGTATAAACTGGAGATTATTCCGCTACTGAGGCTCACCAAAAGTAATACCAACGCAAACAACTGCCGATCAATCACAAAGGGGATTGCTAAGGAGCAAACCATGGACACTAGAATAATGTATAGCATCACCTTACGCCGCTCAAACCGATCTGCAAGATACCCTATCGGGTATTGTAATATGACTCCGCCAATAATCGCAGCGCCAACCAGTAACGATAAGTGCACGCCAGTGATACTTCTAGCTTGGGCATAAACTGCCAGCATACTTAATAGGGAACTCAGTAACATACCGCAGATTAAAACGCTGATGACGCCAACAGGGGAGACTTTGAATAACTTAGCTAAAGGCATTGGCGGAGAATTATCGATATCTGGTACAGATGCACTACTCATTGCAATGGGAATCACCCCGCCGCACAACAAGACACCCGCCAAAATATACAAAGTCGCCTGGTCGATTGGTGCTAAGTTAATCATGAAAGAGCCGAGGAACATTGCCAATAAAAGCACAATTTGATTCGTCGCCAAAATCCTCGCTCGTGTATCACTGGTAGCTCGCTCACTTAACCAGCCATCTGCAACGACATTGATGGCTGCGACACAAAACCCCATCAAAATCCGCATCATCGCCCATAACCACTCATTCAGCCAAAGGTAACAAGTTAAGATACTGATAGCGGCAAGCGCAGCGCTGCTTGCATACACTCGTATATGCCCAACACGAATGATCAGTCGGCGGGTATAAATACCACCAAGTAACAAACCCACTGAAAACATAGACATTATCAAACCGATATTATCAGTACTAACGCGCTCAAAACTGAGTCTAGTGGGCAGTAAAATATTGATTAAGCCATGACCCAACATAATGGCAAAACCGCTTAGAAATAGTGCGAACAAAGATAGCAGTGTAGCGCTCATGAGCAAGCATCCTCAACAGATGATTTCTGCAAATGTACGCTGAACAATTCATGCAAGTCAATCGTTGAGTTCATTCAGACAAGAGCTGTCGTTAATACTGAGTGTCGCTGTGATTAAGGACATAAAAAAATGTAAAAAAGAGCTTTAGAATAGAGCGCCAGCATGCAGACATCATGAATGATCTATCTGTGTATTTTTTGGAAAGGCTTACCTTGATTGCTACTCGGTGATTTATATCAACCATCATCGTTCCCTCGATTGCGGGCGCCGTGGAGACACTGTGTCTCTGGATCCCCCTATTCGTAAAAACTCGCACAGTTTATCCACCATACGTGTTTAATTTCTTTTCGCAAAAGGGCTTTCCTTTAAGGAAAAAACGATACTGTGCTCAAACATAAAACCATCTAATGAAGTTAGGAAACTAGCCATTCAACAATCTAATGGAGAAACAAAAAAGCCCTAAATTATTTAGGGCTTTTGCATTTCACTGTATGAGATTAACGATGTTCTTCAACCCAGTAAATAGTCGCGCCAATCACCGCTACTGGCATCATAATAAAGTTCAAGATAGGTATCATCATGCCTAATTGAACAAAACCACCAAAACCTAAGCTTGTCATACGCTGCTTTTTTAATAGCGCTAACATCTCTTTAAAGGTGACTTTATTGTTATCCATCGGATAATCGCAGTATTGAATGGCCATCATCCATGCGCCAAAAAAGAACCAGAAAATAGGCGCAAATACGTTAATCCCAGGGATAAAACTCAATACTAATAACAGCAACACTCTTGGAATATAGTAAGCGAGCTTGGCAAATTCACGGGCGATAGATTGCGGCACGATAGCCAGTAGTTCTTGCAAACTCTCTTCAGCCACTTCACGACCTGCCAGCATCTGCTCAACACGCTCAGAGAGAATACCGTTAAAAGGTGCTGCAATAATATTCGCTATTATGCTAAAGCTATAATAGACCACTAACATGGCTGTCACAGCAAACAGAGGGTATAAAACATACTCTAAAAAAGATAAAAACCCGGGTAGAAAACTCAACCAGCTTGCGATCCAATCTGGAAGCTGAGTGAACATAAAGTAGAGCGCACCTGAGAAGAGTAAAATGTTAATAACTAAGGGTATTAATACAAATACTCGCAGTTTCTTTTCAGACAGTAAGTGGAGTGCGCGTACTGCATAACCACCGCCTTTCACAGGATTTCCAATCATAACGCTTTACCTTCCTCCGTTAAATTATTTATTTACTGAACAAAAATGTATTTGCTGCTTGAATAGAAAACGACAGCTCTCGCCGTTGAGGTTTTTATTCCAACAGTTATCTTTAAGCCACTGTTTGTCTGCTTCACTGGCTTTTGCTTGATATGCCGGTACTTGCTTACAAAATGACGCGCTGGGTTGTGCGTTTTGTAGACAAGATTTTAAATAAGCACCGTGATCTAAAGTACAGCCATAGGAAAAACAATTACCTAACTGTTCCAAGCTTTTATCCAAACACTGCTGTTGATTGGCATTCTCGCCAAAGAGTTTGCCGCGTGCAATGTATTCGCTCTGCTGCTGCTGTCGCTCTTGATTAAACTCTTTTAACCATTGATCTTTATTCGAGTAAAAAACCAGCGCTGCAATAACCAATATCGCCAACAGCACCCAAAGTAACTTTTTAATCATCTATTCAACGCCCTTTTTTTGGCTGATACAAACCCATCAAGCAAACAATAAAGCCCAGTAGCGCCAGCAACATCGAACTGTTCACTAACAGCGTATGGCGAGCCATAAAAGTAGAAGTCGGGTGGGAGTTTTCTTGATCACACAGTTGCTGCTCAAGATCATATGATCCGCCAAGTGCGATACAATCAGCGACGCTAGATTGCTCAGGCATATATAGCCCCATCAGTAATAAACACGGCGCTATCAGCAGTAGTAAACCTATTCTAATCATTGGTATTTAACCTAAAAAATTACTCGGCACTAATACCAATGTTACTAAAGCCCTGGTTACTGGCCAGCTCTTTCAAAGCAGCAATGAATGCTTTATCTAAACTCTTAGCATTTTCCAGGCGCTCAATCACTTCTGCTTGAAATTCATCTTCTTGCTCCATCAGCTGATGATTACTGATTAAGCGCATGATTTCTGCATCAGACATCTGATCATCACCCTCAGACATTTCAATAAAGCTGGCAACGGTTTCGCGTGAAAGCAAACCAATAGTGACCGCCTCTTCATATTCTTCTTGAATAATGCACGACACTGTTGCATGTAAACAGGTAATCGCATCTAAAGCGGGAGAGGCTCCATACATATCAAATATATCAAGATCCGGCATATTATCTTCGATTTTACCAAGCTGTAATTCGAAGTTCATTTTAGCGCCGCCCGGCACTAAAGATTGCCATATGCCATCAATAATATTGGCCATCTTTTTAGCATCGCCAAATTCAACCAGATTACTGAACAGCGCAAAATTTGGAAACTGTCTCGCAGAAATAGCCATGCAATAAGCGATAAGCTTTGGTTTATCTAATGCTTGTAGTCGTGGCTCTAAAGATAATTCATCAATCATAAAATATTCCAAATTTTGTAGGCGCAAAGTGGCTGGCAGTAACGAAGGATTATATCATTATCACATGCCCTATGGATGCGTGTATTGTAAAGTTATTTACTATAAATGCAGCCATTTAACTGCTTATATAGGCAACTTTCTGATTTTTCCTGATATTGCCCTAACGCACATCTAAACAATCTCAAAACGCAGAGAAAAATAAAGCCAGTCAAGCTAAGGTCCCTGCTTCCCTAGCATCTGGCCCTACAGCTAAGCTATATAATGATTTAATCTATATCATTAACCGTATAGAATTAAACGAGGAGCCTGTCGAGCTTGGCCGATGTTGCGAGAAAAAGCAGATTTGAGACAGATTTCTTGATCGATTGAGACAATAGCGTGCTATTTAACGAGAAAGAACAGGAGATATGGCCAAATTCTGATTTTTCGCAGTAGATTGGCGCTAAGTTAGACGGACTCCTAAAGTCGAATATCCTAGTAACACAGAGACTTATACACTACTTCCATAACAATAAATTTAAGAGTGATAGAAAACTTGAGCGCTAATCATCTAATAAAAACAATCAACAATGCTAGGGACGATTTACGTAAGTCAGAGCAAAAAGTCGCTGATTACGTACTAGAGCACCCAGAAGACGTTATTCATATGCGCATTATTGATTTGGCAGCCAAAGCCAATGTCAGTGAGCCAACAGTAGTGCGTTTTTGTCGTGCCCTGAACTACGATGGTTTTCAAGACTTTAAAATGACCTTGGCACAAGATCTTGCCAGCTCGCCAAATTTCGAACAATTTACCTTAGATACTGAAGACACCGTTAACGATTTTCAAAAGAAGATCTTCGATTCAATGATCGGCAACTTAATTCACATCCGTGATCACTTAGAATCTGCCAACATGGAAGCGGCCATTGATGCGCTAGCCAATGCTAGACGCGTTGAGTTTTATGGATTTGGTGCTTCAGGCGCTGTTTGCTCAGACGCCCAACACAAGTTTCACCGTCTACAGATATCAGCAGCGGCACACTCCGACCCACATATGCAAATCATCTCAGCAGTCACAATGGATGAGCGTGATGTGGTTGTCGCTATTTCACAAACAGGGCGCACTAAGGATATGTTACATACCTGTAAACTGGTCAGGGAAACCGGCGCCACACTGCTCACACTGTGCCCGGGCAACACCCCACTCGCCGATTTAGCAAGTATCTCTATTCCTATTGATTTAGAGGAAGATAAAGACTTAAATGCCTTAATGTCATCACGTGTTTTGCACTTAGTGGTGATTGATGTCCTAGCGGTAGGAGTCGGTATGAGACTGGGCCCACGCGTGCTCGAACACCTCAAGACCATTAAACGCAGCTTGAGAAACTTACGACAAAACGACAAACGCAGTTTTACCCCTAAGTAACTTTCCGCTTTTCGCGCCAAGAATAGTCTCGATGCTATCTTTACGCTCGATTAAAATTGCCGTTTTCCATGCATTTTCCCAACCAAACAAGCGTCTCTCTCGGGAGACATTTGTCACAAGATTGACATTTATGTCATATTGTACAATTATTGAGCGTCGTCAGAGTTTAGTCCAATAGCTGTTTCACTGCCGAGCAGCTGCTGAGCTAATTTGAGGAGGTTCAAATGCACAGCACAACTGTAAAGACAAAATTAGATAGTAAGATCATCGACACTATCATTGGCGACAACGAAAATAAGAAAAACGAGTGTAAGCAAAAACATTCGCAGCGCGTACTGGAGGCGCGGCGTGCCATAGAGAAACATCACGAAAAAAAATTACTGTGTGAAAGTACTGAAGATTACTGGCTTC
>Ga0209291_1000127_pt1 | contig 75055 bp, 67 predicted proteins | sample GOMGulsemesocosm_FD_184633 | JGI IMG/M metagenome (GOLD analysis project Ga0209291, IMG submission 184633) | Methane-oxidizing microbial communities from mesocosms in the Gulf of Mexico - GOM9B Gulf of Mexico (SPAdes) (version 2) | ecosystem: Environmental > Aquatic > Marine > Cold seeps... | reverse complement strand
AAAAATCAACTGTTTTAGATTACTTTAAATTAGAGTGTAGCTATCTAATTATTTCTGATGATGATTTTATTTATTTGTAAAATTGAGTAATTAAACGTTTTCTTTATAGCGTATTTATACGTGATTTGTACTTGGTTTTTAGTTTTTTGATGATTTAAAAGAATTCCTATAAAAAAAGCGCAAAGTATCTAAAGAAAAGATTGTATCCTTCACAGGAAATCAATTTTTAAAATTACTTAGAGCGCTTTATTAAAACTGCCCTAAGTAATTAGATCTATGGTTTTTAAAGAATTGTTTTTCGAGTTCTTAATAATAAATTTGAGTCCTCACTACATTCCAACTTTATTTCCATTAGTTGTTTATAGCTCGTTGAAAAATAAGTAGATGTTGGTATAGAGGCATCCTTAAAGCTAATAAAAGCACCACTAGTATGAGGTATAATATAATCTCGGCTATCTACCATCCAGTCCTCTGCTCTATTAACAAAAGGCCTGTTGATAATCATTTCTTTAGAACGTTGTTCGTCTGTAAGACAGTATTTATCATCTCTATCTAAAAATTGATCCCACCAAGTTTGGTATTGAATGGTAAATGGCCTGTCCTTATATGGAAAAGCACTGCCAATTAGGTCTTTATTCTTTCTATAATTATTATAATAGTTTCCTGAAATGGCTCCTAAAGTTAGGTAGGTGTGTACTCCATGACGCATATCAGCATCTAATTTATCAGGTATTTTAGACGATTGTAGTGAGCAAATAAGCGCTTTTCTACTGGTATCATCCCAACCAACTGTATCAGTTTCATTATTAGAATTTGCTAAACGGGAAGTAATTTTATGTGGAGCTGGTCCATCTTGATCAAGCTTAATGTTATTCCTATCCCAAGATTCAAAATGCCAAGCATATTCATTGCTATGATTTCTAGACACATTGTTAGCATCTTTAATTCTATCTTGTTTAAATGATAATCCTTTTAAAACTTCCTCCCCCAGTATATTTTTAATAAAGCTTTTTAATTCAGTTTCAGTACCTCCATAATAGCCATTCATTTGACATTTAAGATAGGCATTGGGATTAGGTAAATAGTTATTGCTTAATTGAGCGGTTTCTATTTTTAAGTTGGTACCTATTAAATCAGGATAAGTATCAGGTTTAATAGCATTTTCCCACAGCTCCAACACTTCTATTGCAGGTATTTTAATAGACTCAAACGCTACTTTTTTATCACCATTTTTAATTTTAAATGGCTGGTTAAATTTGATATTAAAACTAAACGAGATTTCAGGCAATTCAAATGTTTTAAAAACAAGCTCTGTAACAATACCATAACTCATTCCCCCTCCTCCTCTTAAAGCCCAAAGTAAGCGCCCGTTTTTAGATTTAGGATCATCTAAATAAGAGAGTGTTTCTATAGCACCATTACCCAAAACAATGGTAGCTCCTATTAAGTTTTCACAAGCCATACCGTGTAATCTTGTCCAAGGTCCCCAACCACCTCCCATAGTAAATCCTGCAATGGCAACAGTTTCACAAGTACCATGAGGAATACCAACGTTATTTTTATCTAGTTCTGGTTTAATGTTTATAAAACGTGCTCCAGGCCCAACAAGTAGTTTTTTAAAAACCTCTTGAGTAGGCTCATAAACCTCATTATCTACTATTTCAATGCTACTCATTTTAGAAAAGTCAAGTAAAACGGTATTTGTACCAGAGCATTCCCCTTCATGATCATGTCCTCCAGATCGTAGGCGAAGTATTATTTCAGTTGGATGTTGATTTGCAAATAGTACTATTTCACTAATTTGTTTAGCATTTTCTACAAATACAATAAGTGAAGGTCGAAATTCGAATTTTCGGTTAAAGACCAATCTTTCTTTCTCATATGCTTCTGAATTTGTACAATCCGTTAGAATATCCGGATCACCTAGTTTTGCTAATTTGTTTTTTAATTCATCTAGTAAAGAATTACAGTTTTTCATGGTTGTTAGTTTTAAAATTATGGCACATTCACTATTTAATGTATAGCTAATATTTTTACATATATATCAGTAAAGCTAAGCGAAGTACATGATAATACCGCATGGAATATCCAAAACTAATTAAGAAATACTGTTGATAAAAAACACAAAATAGCACGTAAAAATGGGTAACGATTTTTACTGTTAAAAAAGAAAAGCAACTGCCTTATAAGGAGTTGCTTTTTTTAGTATATATAAACTTTTAATTACATTTAATATATCTATGTGGTTACTCTATTCTCTATTTCTTAATAAGTATTGTTACTATAAACTCCTAAAATATAGAAGCACTACTCACCTATTCTTTTAGCCAAATGGACTTTAGATACACATTAATTCTTATAAAAAAGCTTAAAAATTATTGAGCAAAAAAAATAGATGAAATATCTTTATTACTCAATTTATATTTCAAAAACCATATTTAACTTCACGTTTTTGAAAGGCTTCTTTACCACCTTCTACAATATCAGCTATATGTTCTCTAATTCCCATACTTTTCAATAAATCTGTTTCTTTTTTATCTTGTTCTTTTGTGAACTCTATGGCTCCATTGATATAGTCAAATATATAGGGACTATTAGTTTCTTTATCATTCTGTCCTTTCTGATTAGCTACAATAATATTTTCTGCATCTGCATTTACAACAACATTTGGATTATGAGTAACTAAAATTATTTGTCTCTCAGGTTTCTTATCCCGTAAATATTTAACTAAATCTTTAGTGATAGATCTATTGTCTAAATTATCTTCAGGTTGATCTATTAAAATAGGAGCTTTAGAACTACTTAAACCAACGATAAGCATCAAAATAACAAAACTTGCTTTTCCAGTTGACATTTCTCCCATCTTATCACCATCATACTCTGTTTCCCAAAAGTCAACAAAATAATCATCTAATAAAATTTTTATTGCAGATTTAATACTTGTTTTAGAGTTTAAAGGAAAATCATTTTTTATTATTTTTTCAAATAAAGCTTTAATATCCTTTAATTCTTCATCACTCCTAAAATTTATTAAATCTTCTTTATTTTGAAAAATAGAATATTCTTTTTCAGGAAAACTTCTTCCATCACTTATATCCCAAAAGTTTTTAGTGAATTTTCTTGAGTTAAATTTTGGAGCACCTATAATCTCTAGGTTTTTTTCATCTAAAATCTTTGTTCTTTCACTTAGAGTTGAAATTATTTTAGGATATTCTTCAAAATTCTCTTTATACAAATGAAATAATTTATTTTTTTCCCCTTCTAAGCCCTCGTTACTATTCTTTAATTCATTTTTTAGTTGTTCAATACTTTGTAGTTTTTTCCTATCATTAGTAACAATTTTATCTATTTCAGATATTTCAGCTTTAATCTTTTCATTTTTAATTAATGGCTCGAGGATTTTTTGAAGTCTCTTCTCTTCTATATTATTTTCAACTAACACCGCCTTAAATAAACTATCTTTTTCTAGTTTATTATCTACTAACTCTAATGATTGCCCAAAAGTTGTTATGTCACTTATTGATACATCTAAAAAACTATATTTTTGATTAAATAGTGTTTTTGCAGATTCAGTTTCTAAAGATTTTTCTATAGCTCCCTTTTTATTTTTTAAATCGTTAAGTGTATTAAGAGTTTCTCTATTAAAATTTGCAACTTTCCGATAATCATTTGATATTTTTATTCTTTCGGATTGTACTTTTTCAAGTTTTACTTTTTCTGAGTTATACTGAGCTATTTGTTCTTCCGATAATCCAGTAGCCTTTTTGAGTTCTGCTATTTTTGTTAAGTTGGATACAACACTTTTATTTAATACTTCTTCACTTCCCTTTTCTTTTAACTCTTTTTCTATATTTTCTATATTATCTTTAATAAAGAAATAATTATCTATCAAATCTTCACGTTTTTTATCGTTTGATTTTACTCTGATTAAAAAATCTTTATAATAATTATTATAGTCTTCATCTTCTAGTAATAACCCTCTCACATATTTTAATAATTCTTCTCCCTTTTTGTTTACTTTTGGTTCTGCTAACTTAGTTAAATAATTTTGTGGTATATATTTTACATTTGGAATAATAGAATTCTCTTTTTCATCAAATAATTTTTGAGAAATACCAGATAATGATTTTACTTCAAAATTAAAGCTATCATCATTTTGTCTAAAATTATACTTATCATTTGTAACTGATGTAACCTCAGTATCTGTTTCTAAGGTTGAGGCAATTAAATATAAAAGGATAGATTTCCCTGAAGATTTTCCACCAATTATTACATTGAGATTCTTGTTAAACTTAATTTTTTCTGGAGTAAATAAATTATTGGATGAATAGTACTGTACTTCGTCAATTATTAATTTTTCTTCTTTAAAATCAGGTTCATTAGGTTGTATTCTTACTCTTTGGTTAGGTTCATAAATAATCTGTTTTAATCCTTCAAATGTTGGTTCTGCCTTTATCCAAGTTATTTGATTTGAAGGAAACACTCCATAATCAGCATATCTGTGAGCATCACTACCTGCTATACAAGGCTTTGCTTTACTACCTAATGTTTTAAAAAAGTTGTCAAATATTTTTTCGTTTTTTTTAGTCTTTATACCTGAAATAAGATCTATATTATCTTGTTCTCTCGTTTCAAAAATATGTGAAGATTGCATAAAGTAATTATCATCGTGTGGATGATCTTCCCATTTAAGTTTTAACAAACCATCACTTGTATCATATGGTAAAATAACAAACCCTGTTTGTTGTGGTATTTGTTTGAAGGCTTTATTAAGTGACTCTTTTGTTATTTCAGCTGTTTTTGAACCTAGCTCTAACAGTTTATGATTAGATAATGTTGAAGGATTATTGTAACCGTGTTTTTTTGCTTTACTTCCATCTAAAGAATTAGCAAATCGAATGAGAGAATCATTTGATAGTTTTTTATCAATTGATCTTATGTATAATTCTGATTTGAAATCAATTAATTCTTGTTTTGATAATTTATCAGATAGTATGCAATGAATATTTAATCTATAATCAACAGGGCATTCTACTCGAAGCTCCATTCCAGGAAGAACTGTTTTTAATAGCTCTCCAGGATTGTTTTTTACATATTCTTGAAGTTCTAAATACCAATCAAAAGTCCAATAATCCATTAAACAAAATACTTTAATGTCACTATCATTTATCTTTTTGATAAAGGTTTTTATTTCAGCAATTTTCTCTACATCATTCATATCCTTTAGTTTTTTTGAACCCTTCCAAAAAAATGATGCTGGACTATGTATATGCAAATCCCATTTATTCCATTCTGACCCTCTATTATTTTTTACCATTGCTACTTTATATACCTTATTTAATTAAATTGTTCAGCAAATTAATGCTTCTCTATAGCTAAAAACTAAGCACTTCTATTGAAATAAGTAAGGAAAACACTTACTTTAAAGTCATAATTATTTCGTATAAATTATTATTGCTATTAGGGATATTGATTAGATATTTAGAATTTTATAAAAAAACAAAAGCCGAAACACTTCATTTGTGTTTCGGCTTTTGTTTTTTTAAGGGAGAGAAATTATTTTAATGTAAAATGGCATGTAATGCCTACAGATAAATTTCCATACAATTTATGTACACCAAATATGGCTCTGGAATGTGTTCCTTGTACACCCAATACATGCAAAAATAAATCCGACGCACCATCTACAACACGAGGTGCTTCGTTCCAGTTTTCACCAGATTGGTAATAGGCATCCATATGGTTTAGCCCTTCTATATTGTCTAAACCAATTTTATCGTTTACTTGAGATAATACATTTAAAGCTGCTTGTTGCATGGCTTTATATCCATCTTCGGTACTTAAATTTTCTCCAAAGCGACCTTTGTAATGCAACTCCCCATTAATTATAGGGAACTGAATAGCAATATACGCTACCTTACCTCTAATATTAACTGGGGTATACGATCCGCCTGCTGTACTTGGCGTTGGAAGTTCTAACTGCCATTCGCTTAACTTTTTTCTGATATCCATGTTGTCCGTTATTAAATTTGTATTAAGCAAAAGTATAATCTGTAAAGCCTACTGCATCAACGCCAAAAAAGGTTTCTGGATTTGGTGCTTGTAAGGCCACATTATTCTTTAAACGTTCAATAAAATCGGGATTAGAAATATAAGGTCTTCCTACATAGGTCAAGTCAAAACCGTCGTTTAAAACGGCATCAGCAGTTGCTATAGTAGATACATTTCCACCAGTAATTACAGTTCCTTCAAAGGTATTTTTAATTGCTTTTCTTAAGTTTAACTGTCTATCTGTACGTGCATCCGTAACTCCAAAAGAATCTTCTTGAACAACTATATGCATATACACCAACCCAATGTTTTTTAGTTCTTTTGCCAATGAGATAAAAGTTTCTTCAACTCCATCATAATCACTTTGCATATCGTTATACACTCCAAATGGGGAAATACGAATTCCTACTTTATTAGCTCCTACCTTCTGGGCTACCTTCTGGGCAGTTTCTATCACAAAACGATTGCGATTTTCAACCGAGCCACCATATTCATCTGTTCGTTGGTTAGACTTCGGATTTATAAATTGATCTAACAAATAGCCATTTGCGGCGTGTAACTCTACTCCATCAATGTCTGCTTCATTAATCAAACGCTCAGAAGCATACACATACTCAGCTTGTGTTTTTATAATATCGTCCTTGGTCATTTCCTTTGGCATTCCGTGGTCTGCCATTCCTGATTCAGAAAAAATTTGTCCAGCTGCTTGTATTGCCGACGGTGCTATAATTGTTGCGCCTTCTGGCATGTTTATTTTTGCTGAAACACGACCAGTATGCATGATTTGCACAAATATTTTTCCACCTTTTTCATGTACGGCATCCGCAACGCCTTTCCAACCTTGAATTTGTTCATCAGAATATGCTCCTGGTATACGCGGATATCCTAATCCGTTTGCAGATGGCGAAGTTCCTTCCGTAATAATTAAACCTGCTGAAGCACGTTGTCCGTAATATTCTGCAATTAACTTAGTAGGAATATAATTGGTTGCTCGTGTACGCGTCATTGGCGCCATAACAATTTTGTTTTTTAATAGTATGTTACCTAATTGGAATGCTGTTAATGATTTCATATGTTTTGTTTTTAGTGATTTATTAATTTAATAAGCGAAGCCAAATACTTCTTTTTAATGCTGTAATGATTGTTTTCCTTCTTGATTTTGACTCCCTCTAAAGGAATTTCTTTTCATGTTTTTTTTAATTTACCGTATATTATTAGACCAGTCGGTTTAGTTTTTGTTCAAATTTTTTTAGAGTAATATGTCAAGACTTTCTATAAAATCGTCTAAAGGCTGTCTGCTTTTACTCGATTTCATTCTAGAAATTGCACCTTCCCAACCATTTAAAATAACAGATGACATCATGCGGGTATCTAATGTTTTTGAAATTTGGTTATTTGCTTTCCCTTCTTCCAGACAGTATTCAATAGTTTTTTGCCATTTTTCTAATTGTCCATCTACAAATGCTTTAAATTTTTCGCTCACCCCACCTTCCGAACAACTGTCGCCTAATAAACATCCTTTTACAAATTGTTTGTGCTCAAACTCATTAGCTCTATCATTATAAAATGCTTTGATGCGTTCTTTTGGTGATAGTTCTTTTTGCTGTAATAAAACCGATTCAAAATTAACTAAACCATAGTTTGAATAACGTTCTAAAACTTGAATAGCAAATTCCTCTTTACTTTTAAAATGATGATAGAATGATCCTTTAGGAATTTCGGCTGTATTTAATATCTCAGCCAAGCCTACATTACTGTATCCCTTTTGTGAAAAAAGTTCTAATCCTACCGTTAATGCTTTTTCTTTTGTCATTTTAATGCGTACTGTATTAGACCAGTCGGTACAAAAGTAATTATATTTCTACAATTTATTACAACTTTCAGTAAAATTTGATAAAACTTTAACTTTTGTCCCTCTTACATATTCAGTGTGGCAGTTTTACAAAAACCTCATAATGAACTAGTTCAATGGCTCTGTAATGGTGTAGTTTATTACAGTCAGCTATTTTATGATTTCATGAACTTCTTTTTCCGTAACTATTTTTCCATAGTCATTTCTCCAACTATGGTTGATATAATTCATTACATCTGCGATTTCATCATCGCTTAATCCCATGGGTGACATATAACTATTATATATATTTCCATTAACTGAAATTTCACCTTTCAGACCATATTTCAGGCCTTTAATACTTGCTTTTCTATTATTTTTTAAATAATCTGAATTAGCTAATGGCGGATATGTGTTTTTTATACCTTTCCCATTTGGTAAATGACAAGACATACAAAAGTCTGAATAGATCTGGTTTCCCCTTTTAATACTCTCTTGTAACTCTTTATTTTTAAGAAGTTTATGAGGCTTGTAATTGGCTTTTTCGGTTGTATAACTGATTAGAATAAAAGACAGGATTACAAATGAAGCGATATAATTAAGTACTTTCATGTATGTATTATTTATTCGGTACAATTTTTACAATACCCACTCCTTCTAAAGCAGCATATATATAACCGTCGGGGCCTTGTCTTACATTTCTTACACGTCCCATTCCTTCTAATAACTTTTCGCGCTTTATAACTTTATTGTTATTTAGAACTAGTCGTTCTATATATTGAAATTTTAATGACCCAACCAGAAGATTACCTTTCCAATTTGGATATATGTTAGAAGTAATAAAAGTCATACCACTAGGTGCAATTGATGGCACCCAATAAAATAGCGGTTGCTCCATTCCTGGTAGCGCAGTTTTTTCAGTGAAGGTTGTTCCACTATAGTTAATTCCATAACTGATTATTGGCCAACCAAAGTTTTTACCTTTTTGTATAATATTTATCTCATCACCACCTCTTGGACCATGCTCGTGTACCCATATTTTTCCGGTTTCGGGGTGTTTAACCATTCCCTGTGGATTTCTATGACCATAGCTAAAAATAGCTGTTTTAGCATTTGGAGTAGTTACAAAAGGATTGTCTTTAGGGATGCTACCATCTGCATTAAGTCGGTATATTTTTCCGCAATCACGAGTTACATCTTGTGGATTCTCATCACGGTTTCCGCGTTCTCCAATAGAGAAATATAAAAATCCATCATTATCAAACTCAATGCGAGAACCAAAATGATATGGAAGTTTAGAGTTTGGACTAGCTTTATATAAATGCTCAATAGCTGTTAATTTATTGTCGTTAAGCTTTGCTCTTATTAAAGCGGTATTTCCGCCCTCCCCTTCTCCATCACTAGATGCATACGTAATGTATAGCCAACCATTTTTACTATAATCGGGATGTAGTTCGATATCTAACAAGCCACCTTGCCCTCGTAAAAACACTTCTGGAAGTCCTTCAATTATTGTTTTTTTACCATTTTTAAAATGAATTAATTCACCTGTTTTTTCTGTAATTAATAGCGCTCCATCTGGAAGAAAAACAAATCCCCATGGAATATCTAATTCAGGAACAACAATTTCAGTTGTGTAATTAATATCCGTAGGAGCTTCAGCTTCTACAGTAGATTTGTTTTTTTGAGCACAAGCAGAAAGTGAAATAAAGCTTATGATAAATAAAAACTTGAATTGTTTCATAATATTAGTTTTTAGAAAGATAAAGTTATGTTTTTTATTTAAAATCACGGCCATCCGAAAGTTTTAAGCAAAACTTAATTTATTGTCAGATTGAGCTTGTCGAAATCTGTAAGGAGTTCGTATCCATTAAACTTCGACAAGCTCAGTTTGACATATGTTTTTATCAGGAGAAATTAAGTTTTTATTTTTTTAGGTTAAGATTACACTGTTAATTTTAATGTATCTCTACAAACTAACAAGCTTTCGTATGGAAGTGAATTTATAATGTATACTTAATATTTAACCCTGTATAATAGTTTCTAGGGTTTCCAGGATAAAAATAGCGTGGTGCTTTACCACCAAAACTGCTGGCATTAATTAATATTTGTGAGGCATATACCTCTTTAAAAACATTATCTAAGCCAAAAAAGATATTAAGTGTTAACTTTTTCAATAGACTTCTCTCATAACCAAATTTTAAATTGGTAAGATTATAAGTATTACTATATAGGCTATTGTTATCGGTTATTGGTTGACTTCCTACATGTTGAAAATTCATGTTTCCATAAACACCAAATTCTGTAATAACATCTATACCTGCATTGAATATTTCTGAAGGCACTCCAGTTAAGTCATTGCCTGAAAAATCATTGTCTTCATCCATAAAATCTTTAAACTTAAAATTATTTAAGGTGTAGTTCATGAATGTACTTAGCTTTACTAGATTTTTATCGACCAATTTATAGTTTAGCCCTAATTCTAATCCATCATGCCTTGTTTTTCCAGCATTAACACCAATAAATTGATCATCAGCAACACGCCTTGATACAACAAGGTTTTTGATGTCTAAACGATAGATTGCGAGATTAAATTGTAGTTTATTTTTAAATAGGCCTCCTCTCGTACCAACTTCATAGTTCCAACCTGTTTCTGGTTTCAGGTTTGTATTTATTTGGCCATCAGGCAATAGTGTTTCTGCTAAAGCAATTGGAGAGAAACCTTTACCTACATTTGAATACAGGCTAATATTTTTTGACGCTAAATAAGAAAATCCAATTTTTGGTGATAGTATACTACTGAAACTAAAGTCTCCTGATTGATCAGGATTTGTATCAGTTACAGGAAAACGATCTTCTAAATCATAAGAAGTTTTATTGTAGTTTATTCCAATTACTATAGTCGCCTTTTGAGATAACTCATAATTAGTTTCAAAAAACAAATTATAATAGCTTCTATTTTCTTTAAAATTAGAAAGGCGAATACCCTCTACACTCCCATTACCAAGAGGAAAATCTTGATATAAGTTTTGAAATGTACCTGATTTATAACGGTCGTTAAAATACTCGCCACCGAATGTATAATTCAATGATTTGTTAAATAGTTTTGTTTTTCCCAATAAGCGGCTTCGTATTCCATAAGCAAAAGTATTCTCAGTAAGAATATTAAAAGGCCGTGGTTCATAGGCGTCTCTAAAAGAGGTGAAAAGACTAGTTACTTGTTTTAAATTATCAGTATATCTGTGATCCCAGCTTACTCCTAAAATACCACGCTTAGAATCTTCAAATCCTTTTGCTTCTCCCCAAGTAAATGCAGCATCCGTAGGGGTATTTAAAAATGTATTTTCATTTAGTGAACTAGGTATAAATGCTTTTAAATCAACATAGCTTGCTAGTATAGAAATATCATTGGCATCATTAATAAAGTGATTGGTACTTAACGTAAACGTTTGCCTATCATATTCATTATTATCTCTATATCCATCAGAATGTGTATTGCTATATACACCTCTAAAACTATGCTTCGTTGAACCTTGATTAAAATTAAGGGTACTTTTTACTAGCCCAAAAGAACCTATAGTTAGTTGACTGTTAATGGCCATTTCATTTAAATATGCGTTTTGAGGCATCAAATGAATTGCTCCTCCTAAACCCGCTCCATGAATACTAGAAGTGGCCCCTTTTACTATTTCTACACGTGATATAGCACCAAGCTCGAAATCTTCTATTGTTGTTTCTCCACTTCCGTTTGTTAATGGAATATCTTTAAAATAAGCTCTTATTTTTGATGTTCCAAAAAGATTCCGCGAACCAATACCTCTTATAGTAAGTCTATTTGTATTTAGTGCACCACTTTGTACAAAAACGCCTGGGGTTCTATTTAACACTTGAGAGATATTAATATCATTCCCTCTATTGATTTCTTTTTTTGAAAGCACTTCGATAGTTGTCACAGATTTCTTAAGTGCTTTAGGTATTTGATTGGTATTAACGATAACTTCATTTAATTCTAAAGGCTTTGCATTTAGTTGCACGATTAAGAATGTACTAGCCTCAATCGTCATTATCTTTTCTTCGTAGCCTTCTTTTTTAAAACGATAATTCCCTTTTGATTGGAGAATAAATTGACCTAATTCATCTGTAATTATGGTGTTTTTAGTATCTAAATTATAAATACTTGTATTTGAAAGCGATGTATTTGTTGCTCCATCTATAACTTTACCTTGTATTTCATTTTGTGAAACTGCGAGATTAACAGATAGAAAGGAAAACAACAAAAAGGCCTTCATTAGTATTGTAAGTAGGTTTGTGTTCATAGTGTTTTGTGAAATATAAAGGTATATTAAAATATAATTTACCCTATTAAAGTGAACTGAATTATAATATTGTTTAGTTAAAATGCTAAACTAAAAACGCTTGTTTTTTAGCTCAGTTTAATGAATATGAAAGAACAAAAAAAGGCTAACATTACTGTCAGCCTTGCTATTGCTTCCCCAGAATAATAATTTGATTAAAAATCGTTGATTAATTTGTAAACAAAACGCTAATAATTTCATCGTAAGTATTTAACTCTGTAGGATGGACTCTCATTTTTAAAATAACTTTACCAGAAGTAGCTTCTAATCCTTTAAAATCATTAGTAGAAAAATACGCTAGTCTACCATTTTTTGTTAGTCCCCAAAGTAAGTTTTCTTTTTCAGGGTTAAATTGTATTTCCTTTTTAAACCTAAATAAAGTATTTTTTCCTTTTTCAATTAAGACTACATTTTTGAGGTCTAATTTTTTACCACTAACATCCGTATAACTTACAACTATTTTTGCTCCTAGTGGGTTATTAATTAGCCTATCACAATTCACCAATCCAAATTTATTTACCGCTAATACACGAAGTATTTTCTTATCTCCTTTTAAGTTTTTTATCTCTTTATTAGCTAAAAATATTTTATGCTCTTGTAACTTATCTTTGTAAGCATCCCATTCTTTATCAATTTTTGACATTTTTGCTTTATATCTTGCTATTCGCTTGGCATATTTTTTTTGGTAATCTTTCGTTGCATCTGAATACTCACTCTCTTCTTTGAAAGATAAGTAACAAATACATTTGGTTCTTACCCCCTCTGTTTTAACCCAAGGTATGAATGTTACTTCAAAAGTTCCGTTTTTTAAATCTTTTAATTTGACATCCTTACTATCAAAACCACATTCTTTTCCATCTATAGGAGTAAACCAAACATTTTTATACTTATTAATTTCAGAATCTTCATAAAGCATGTCTTCTATCTGAAAAGCAAATCTACCTGCATGTTTAGGAGGTTCTGGTAGTTTTGGAATTTGTGCCAAACTTTCTTCTTTAGATTTAACTATTACTTTATCTTTTCCAGTTTCTATCCATTCCCCCGTTTCTTTTTCTAAATCATAGGTATTAAAATTGGTATCATTTTCAAAACTCTCTAGGGTTACTTTAATTTTACGCTCTTTATTTACATATAGCTTTTCACCATTACTTTCAGCAAGTATTTCAAACATCCCTGCAGATTCATAAACCATGTTTTCTCCATTAATAGTTGTAGACATGGGAATTCCTGCTAAATATATTTCTAAAGGATTACTAAAGGCTCTAAACTTTAAATTAACACCATCTGATACAACTTCTCCTTTACTATTTAAAAATGCATTTTTAGGCACTTCTATAACCGCACCTGATTTATGATGAACAATAGTATCATTCGTAGGAATTATTTTATACTCGTTGTATTCAATAACTACGTTTGGAACTGGAGGTTTCAATATAGATAAAGGAGCTTCAATTTTACTTAATTCTGGAGACTTTGATTTTTTTTTACAGGAAACAATACTACTAAATAGCAAAAGGATCGTAAAAGCTAATTTTAGTTCTTTTTTGTACATAATATAAGATTGTTATTATTGATTCAATTCTTTCAATTTATCACTTGAAATTAATCCTTTCTTCTCTACTACTAGTAATTTAGCTTTTGAAAAAGATTTTTGACCTAAAGAAATTGCTTTTTTATAATTTTTAATAGCTTTTTCTTTCTCTCCATTAAGGGCATAGAAATCAGCCAGTGTATCATACACATTAAAACTTTCTGGGTAGTTTGCTACATTGAGTTTCAAGAAACTCTCCGCTTTTTTATGTTGCTTCATATCCATGAATTGATACCCTAAGTTATTAATATACTCTTCATCAGGTTTCATTTCCATTTTAAACTCCTTAGATAGTTTTTTATAGTGATTTATAATTTTTGCAGAGAAATCCGATTCTGGGTTCATATAGTCTTGTTCAGTTGTCTTGAATTTGTAGAAATCGAAAATGAAATGAAAAGCATCATACGCTGTAATAAGTGGTACAGATCCATGGTCATCATCTTTATAATATTTTCCTTTGAAGGATAATTCCTTTTGAGAATTCTCATTTAAAAACGTATTCAGTTCTAATATGGAACGGATATGGTTTGTTTGGTTGGTTGTGTCCTTTTGTACATTTAAGATATTCATCCCTTCACTCATAGTATTTGCAATTCCTAAATAGAGCTTTTTATTTACATATTTTTTATCGAATGTATGCTGCTTAATTGTATTTAGTAATTTCCTTTCATTCCACCACATTGAAGGGTCAATTGCAACATAACCATCAAATAAGTTAGGGTGATGTACTAGTGCATTCATAACAGTTAGCCCTCCAAAAGAATGACCAATTAACATTTTATACGGTTGTGTTGGGTAATTGGAGTCGATATAAGGCATTAGCTCCTTTTCTATAAAAGACATGAAATTTTCTCCTCCTCCTGAACCTGCAAGCCATCTGTTGTCTTCATTTGGCTTAGGTTTACCTTTAGTAGGTGTTAGATCTCTTGTTCTATTAGTGTTTGGGATTCCAACCACGATCATTTTTGGACAAATTGTATTACCATTTACGGAACTCAATTGTTGCATCATACCAACTATTGAAGAAAAATGTGCATCTCCATCTAACAAATATAGAACAGGGTATTTTTTCTTCTCATAAAGCCCCTCTGGGTTAGCTTCTGGAACATGTACCCATATTTTTCTTTCTTCATTTAATATTGTAGAATTGATACTATTAATTTTACCGATAACGATATCATTACTGTTTTGCCCGTTTATCGTAAAAAGGCAGAAACATAAAAGGTAGGTTAAGCTTAATTTTTTCATATGGTTTTATTTATTTGGATTTTTGGTTGGTTTATAAATTTGACGGTTTTAAATAATCTATAACGGTTTACTTATTCTCTATTAATTTATACGCCATTAGTTTATGCTTAAACATAGCAGGAACTAACAATATGTTTTTTGAAGGTATATAACAAATATCAGCTGCGTTTATACCTTCTTTTGAAGTATCTAGCAAGAGTTTCTTATCACCGTTTTTATATACATAATATATAAGCCCTTGCCAACTTGATACTAAATAATCACCATTTCCTATAGCAGTAATACCATCTGCACCTGAAATTCCGGTTGAAAATGTTTTTATTGACTTCGTACTTAAATTATAAGTGTCTACAGATTTTGATTTACCAAGTCCTAACAAAATATTTTCGCCCTCAACCAATATACCGTTTGGGCCACCTAAATCGTTTTTTATTATGTTTACCTCCTTATTTTTAATAGAAAACAATTTTCCTTGTAAAGTTCCTGTTCCGTAAATAATACCGTTGGGAGTTATATCTAAATCATTGATGCGCTTTGTTCCTTCTACTAAAATCTTGTCTGTTACATTGCTTTTTTCAATATCTATCTCAATAACATTTTCAAAATCGGCTACATATAAGGTATTATTATAAATAGCAGTTCCGGTAGGTCCTTCTAAATTATCAATCCATTTGTGTTTAATAATATTTCCTTTTAAATCTAATTTACTTACAAAACCAATTCCATTCTTTTTTAACCAATGTCCATTAATACTAGTAGTATAAATAACATTTTTATTTTCATCATAAATAGCCGATTCAATATCTGTAAGTATTGTATCTGACTCCCATAGAAGCTCTAATGATGGATTATTTAATGTACTATTATGAAAGCTTTTTTCCGAACTGATACAAGATGTCAATCCTAATATAATTAGACTGGTGAAGGCGAAATGATAATAAATTACTTTGATGTTCATGTTAGTTATTTTAAGTTTTAAACGAAGTTAGTATTAATTAACACTAAAAAACAGAAAAGTAGACGAAGTAAGCATGAAGGATGACATAAAGCTATTGGTTGACAAAACTTATTTTATCTACTTAAATTCGAGTTTAGACAACCTTGAGTAAAGATTTGTCTACTTTAAATTATTCAAGCTATAAAATTATATAAATTTGAATATATTTAACTCAACTAAATTCAATGACTATTATAAATAGTAAGATTACTGTAATTGCAATGCATGTGCTATTTTGGATTATTATATTTATATTTCAAATAGCAATGCCTGATCCTAATTACTATACTGGAGGGTATGATGAAATTATAGATGGATACCTGTTTAAAACTATCCTCCAAATCATTTTAGCGTATACAATATTGTATTCACTAAAGTCATCTTTCACGAAAAAGAACTGGGTGCTGTTTTCACTGATTACTGTTATTTATTTACTTGTCATTCAGACGATTTATCAGTTATATAGTATTCATTATTTAGAGATCACTTATTCAGAATCTTATTTAAACTTTCTTAATAACAGTTTAGTAGATCGCATTTTAAGTATTAAAATTTTTTTGGCAATGAGTATATTTTTTTTACAGCCAACGTTTTATTTGTTAATCCATAAATTTTATATCAAACAACAAAAACTTTTAAAAGTTAATGAACAAAAGAAATCCAATGAATTAGCTATTCTAAAACATCAATTAAACCCACATTTTCTATTTAACACTTTAAATAACTTATATAGCTTGACTATAAGTAAGTCAGAAAAAGCTCCAAAAATTATAGAAAAACTATCTGATATTCTAGATCATGTTTTATATAGATCTAACGATAAGTTCGTGCCTTTACAAAAAGAAGTTGAATTAATTGAGAACTATTTATTGCTTGAAAAAATTCGTTATGGAGATAGAGTTGAAATTATTTTCGAAAAAAAGATAACTAGCGATATAAAAATTGCTCCTCTCCTACTATTAACTTTTATTGAAAACGCCTTTAAACATGGTGTTGTCCAAGAACTAGATAAAGCAAAAATTAGAATTGTTATTAAAGCAAATAATAATTTCACTAATTTTTATATAAAGAACACAAAACCTAAGCAGGAAACTAGTAGTGACATAATGAGTACTAACGGAATTGGTATAAAAAATGTTGAAAAACAATTGGAATTGCTATACGGTAATGATTATAATTTAGAAATAGAAAGCACTCAACATTGTTTTGAATTAAACTTAAATTTAGACGCTAAATGAAATATAAATGTATCATAGTAGATGATGAAGAGCATGCAAGAAATTTGATCATAAATCATTTATCTAATTTAGATGATTTTGAAATAGTTGCAACTTGTACTAATGCCATAGAAGCTACAAAAATACTAATCTCTGAAGAAGTGGATCTACTATTTTTAGATATAGAAATGCCTGTTTTAAAGGGAACTGATATGTTAAAAAACTTAGTAGTCAAACCTAAAGTGATTTTCACAACTGCATATAGGGATTATGCCGTTGAAGGTTTTGAGTTGGATGCAGTTGACTACCTTTTAAAACCAATAGTTTTTGAACGTTTTTTTAAAGCAATTCAAAAATTTATTAAACAAACAAAAAAGGTAACTAATAAATCATTGGTGAGTACTAAAACTTTCGAATCGGATTTTATTTTTGTTACTAAAAACAGGAAAAAAATTAAAATAAATTTTGACGATATTCTATATATAGAAAGCTTAAAAGATTATATAAAAATTCATTTAGTTAACGATTCACACACTATAAAATATAGTATTTCTGCGTTTGAAAAAGAGCTTGATTCTCGTTTCATAAGAATCCATCGCTCATACCTTGCCAATAAAGATAAAATTACAGCATACACAAAAAGTGACCTCGAAATTAATACTATTGAAATTCCAATAGGTGACAATTACAAAAATGAGATACTTAGTGAATTGTCTTGTTAGACATTATAATTCTTATGACGAATACAATTGTATTTTACTTAATTACAAATGGGTAGTTATACAATAGTTTGGTTACTGCTTTAATTACCTTTTATACGATTCCATAAGGTTTTCATCATAAAGGTAGCATCACGTCCTGTTTTTGAAACTTCTGTAGCTTTTACTTTATTATTAACGATTTCTAGACGATAAGAAAATGTAAAAAATGACTTCCCATCTTTTCTGGGAACTTGCCCAAACCGTAAGTCATTAAAATACCAATCGCCATCTCTTTGTTTAATAATATACCAACCATCACTGATACTTATCAAACGTTTTACATTTGGAAACTCTATGAGTTCTCTTGATATATTTCGTTGCTTTGGATAGGACTTAAAACGTATAGGCTGTGAATCAAAAAAAGAATAGTCAGCTATTAAGTAATTTTCTGGTGTATCAATATTGGCATTCCACAATATTGTATTTAATGGTGTTGGACGTGTACTAATTTGAGTATAGGCTATATTTTGATCTTGTAATGCTTGTTCAAATCGTTTTTCTACAACACCCTTGATTACCAATGTTACCAACAAATATAATGTTGAAATTAAGAGCCCTAGCGTATTTAAACGACGTCTGGTTTTAGATTGACGTTTATAAAAAAGTACTATAACAGTAAATACCAAAAACGGTACCGTATATAATGGATCAATCACAAAGATTGAATTCAATGCTATGCGTGTTTTTAATGGCCAAAATAACTGGGTTCCCCAAGAGGTAAATGCATCTAAAAGTGGATGTGTAAACAATCCTAAAAAAAATAGTTTAGTCCAAGATTTCCAACTGAGATCAGATTTGCGTTCTAATTTACTTACAAACCAGCCTAAAATTGGAGCTAATAAGACACAAAAAAGTAAGGAGTGACTAAAACCACGATGCCACTCTATAGCAGTAATAGTATCGGTTAAAGAACCTACCATAACATCTAAATCTGGAATTGTACCTGCTATAGCACCATAGAGCAAGGCTTTGTTACCTACTTTTTTTCCTAAGACAGCTTCTCCAACTGCTGCTCCTAAAACTATTTGCGTTAATGAATCCAAATGAAATTATTGAGATACGAAAATAAGTATTTTTAATGATCATTGCTAAGTAATCTTACCGTAGCTAAAATAAAAATTGAATTAAATACTTTAGTATATACCCATTAAGAATGCAAGAACCTTATATGAATGAACCACTCACCTATATGATTTTTAACACTGTAGTTACAAATTAAAAGCGCAAATTAAATGACTTACGCTTTTATATGAAAACTAATTCTACTAAACTAAAACCTATTCTTTAACATAACTTCCTCAATAGGTAACTGTCCTCCCCTTGGTAATTCTGTTTCAATGCCTTTGCCAATAACCACAAAATTTGAAATGATAAAATCCTTAGGTAAATTGATAAGTTCCCTTATTTTATCAGGCTCAAAACCTATCATAATTCCTGTATCATACCCTTTTGATATGGTTGCTAATAATAAAGTTTGAGTAGCAAAAGAAGCTGATCGAATTGCTTCATCTCTTTGCAATTGTTCTTTTCCGAGGTAAAATTCTTTAGATCGTGTCACCATGAAATTTCTAATTTCATCATTTACATTTTCCCATTTCCTTGGCATGTCTTTTTCCCAAGCTTTTATGTCTGTACAAACTATAACTAAGGCAGAAGCATCTGTAATTTGTGATTGACCAAAAGAAGCTTCTTTAAGTTGTAATCTTAACAATGGATCATCAATAACCAAGAATTTCCAATGTTGAATATTGTATGACGTTGCAGAAAGCATTGCCAATTTTATGAGTTCTTCTATTTCTTTTTCGGTTATTTTATGTGTTGGATCGAAATGACGAATAGAACGTCTTTTTTGTATAGCTTTAATAGTATTCATTTTACTTATTTGTTTTTCAAGCAAAAGTACTATGTGCTTACACAGCCCACAATAAGGGGCAAATTCACCCCTACCTTTTTAAGAAAACTTTATAATTTACTGCCAAACTTAGCAAGTTCAGTAAATACAGGATGAAGTTCTTTTCCTAAAGTAGTAATGGAGTATTCTGTATGTTTAGGAAACTCGTGATAATCTTTTTTATGGATTAATTTATCTTCAATCATTTCACCCAATTGTTTAGTTAAAGCTCTTTTTGAAGCTTCAGGAAGACCTAATTGAATATCTTTCAGTCTGATACTATCAGTTCGTAATAACTCGCTTAAAATAGCGGGTTTCCATTTACCAGAAATCATGTGCAATGTTTTTTCCATTGGGCAATCGATTTTTACAGGCGTTTTTCTTTGATACGAACTCATTTATTTAATATATAAAATTCAAAATTACTAAAAAAGCACAAACAATTACAGTTTGTGCTTTTCCTACATTAATATATGCTTATTTGATATTATCGTTAATTTATATTAAAAAGGTATTATTCATATTTCAAAGCTTCTACAGGATCTGAAACAGCTGCTTGATAAGCTTGAAAACTAACCGTTATTAAAGCTATTATTAAAGCTAGTAAAGTAGCAAATACATAAGGTAATATTGGCATATCTATTTGATATGAAAAATTGGACAACCAATTTTTTGCTAACAAATATGTTATTGGCCAAGCGAATATATTGGCAACTAAAACTAATTTGATAAAATCCTTTGTAAGCATACGCATAACTTCAGATACTGATGCTCCCAATACTTTTCTTATCCCAATTTCTTTGGTTCTTTGCGCTGTTGTATAAGACGCAAGACCATATAAACCCATGGCAGAAATTATGATTGCAAGGATAGTTAAAAACAAAAATATCGTTCCAAAATTTTCTTGTTGGCGCAACAATTTTCCGAATTTTTGATTTAAAAATGTATATCTAAAAGGGTGTGATGCTTCCAACTTCCCCCATTCTTTTTCTAGAAAAGCAATTGTTGAATTCATGTCTTCATTAGCAATTTTAAATGAAGCAAACCATAAGTCATTACTAATTGTTAATACCATTGGTCTTATTTCGGAATTAAACCCTTCAATATGAAAGTCTTTTACTACTCCAATAATGTTTCCGTAATTAGCATCATCACTAGAACCTTGATTTTTTGACATTTTACGACCTACGGCATTTTGTATGTTCAAATTTTTAACAGCCGTTTCATTAAGTATAAAATAAGGTAAAGAATCAGATTCTTTTTCTCTATCGAATTTTCTACCGTCCAACATTTTTATGTCCAATGTTTTAAAGAAATCATAATCAACATCCATGTTCCACAAGGGCAATTGGTCCTTACTCCCTTCTAGCATATACATATTTTGATTAGGAGTATCCCCTGGATAAAAAGAAGCTCTAGTTGCGCTTAAAACATTACTGTTTTTTAAAAAGATACTTTTATAGTTTCTAAAATTTTCAGCCATTTGATCCGATTGGATTGGCACTACAATTACCTGGTCTCCTTTAAACCCAATATCTTTATTATGTAAGAATGAGATTTGTTTAAAAATAATAATCATTCCTATTATTAAAATTGTAGAAGCGGTAAACTGGGTAATGACTAAAATTTTTCTTAATAAAGCACCTCCATTAGTTTTTGTAACGTCTCCTTTTAAAACGGATATTGGTTGAAATGATGATAAAAAGAATGCTGGATAACTTCCTGCAAACAAACCGTAAAATAGGGTTACTATTAAAGAAAAGATTACTGTTTGACCAATATGCGAATTGAATAAGTACAATTCTGTTTCTAAAATATTATTAAAACCAGGCAAAAACAATTCAACTAAAACAAACGCCAAGAAAAGTGCTATAAAACTTTGAATAACAGATTCCGTTAAAAACTGAGTAACCAACATTTTCTTTGTCGCTCCACTAACTTTACGCACACCAACCTCTTTGGCTCTTTTACCTGACCTTGCAGTAGACAAATTCATAAAATTAATACCAGCAATTATTATTACCAATAATGCAATTCCAATAAAGACATAGATATACATAATGTTTCCATTTTGTTGAATTTCCCATTCTTTTTTAGAATGTAGGTGTATGTCCTTTAATGGCATGATTTGATACTCATAATAGCTTTCTCCTTTAAATAACTCAGCTACTGTAGTCCCTAAAAAACGTTCTACATCAGGTTCAATTTTCTTCATGAAATTACGACGCATTTTGGTCAAAAAAACGTTAATATCTACCCCTTCTTTTAATTTTACATAGGTATAATTACCGTTACTCATCCATACATTTCTGATAGCGTTTTGTGCCATAAACATATCAAACTGAAAATGGGAATGCCCTTTTGGTTCTTTAACAATAGCTTTTACAATGAAATCTTGCCTATTATCATATTTTACAATTTTTCCAATAGGGTTTACATCACCAAATATTTTTTTAGCAGATTCCTCAGTTAAAACCAACGAGTTCTCCCCTACTAAAGCTGTTTTTGGGTCTCCATGTACAAACTCATAATCAAATACTTTAAAAAAAGTACTATCTGCTTGTACAGCTTTTGGTATATATACTTTTGTTTGCTCATACCTCACCATAATTTCCTGCTTAATAGTATGAATTCTAGTTGCAGTTTCTACATCTGTAAATTCAGTCCTAAAAGTATTAGCCATTGGGCTCGGAGAAACAGGAGCATCCATCGTTTGCCCCATCACACTTGCTTTTATTCCTGTTCTATATACTCTTTCATAGCCATTCCAATGCTTCTCATAACTAGTTTCGTCTTTAATAAACATAAAAACCAAAATCGTTACTGCTAATCCTAATGCTAATCCTAAAATATTGATGATAGCGTAGGTCCTATTTTTATTTAAGCTCCTAAAAGCTACTTTTATATAATTCTTAAACATAGTATCTTATTTTTTAAAATTATATAGCAGTTTTTACCAATTTATTTTTCTTTTCAGATACAATTTGACCATCTAATAAATTGATGATTCTATCTGAATAACTTGCATCATGTGAGGAATGGGTTACCATTATTATGGTAGTTCCAGCATCATGTAAATCACATATTAATTCCATAACTTCATTACCATGTGAACTGTCTAAGTTACCAGTTGGTTCATCAGCCAAAATTAATGGTGGTTTTGTAATTAATGCTCTAGCAACTGCTACACGCTGTTGTTGCCCTCCTGATAATTGTTGTGGGAAATGAGACGCTCTATGAGCAATTCCTATTTTTTCTAGAAGTTCATTTACCCGTTGTTTTCTTTCAGAAGCTGGTACTTTATTATAAAGCAAAGGAAGCTCAATGTTTTCAAATACAGTAAGTTCATCTATAAGGTTGAAATTTTGAAATATAAACCCTATATTTTTTTTACGCACGTCTGAACGTCCCTTCTCTTTTAAATGTGCTACTTCATTTCCAAGAAATTCATAACTTCCCGATTCAGGCTTATCTAACATTCCTAAGATATTTAATAATGTAGATTTACCACATCCTGATGGTCCCATTATGGAAACAAATTCTCCTTCATTAATTTCAAACGAAACAGCATTTAAAGCTGTTGATTCGACTTCGTCTGTTCGGTATACTTTTGTTAATTCGTTTAATTTGATCATGATTTGATTGATTTAATTATTTAATTTGATTGATTCATAATTTTTAAAGGCATCATAAGATGAGGTAATAATAGTTTCTCCTTCTTCTAATCCTTCCAGTACTTGATAATAGCTTGGATTTTGACTGCCAAGTTTTATATAACGTTTATAAGCTTCATCCTTATTATTTAAAACATATACAAACTGTCCTCCTGATGATTGAAAATAACTTCCTCTTGGAATTAATAATGATTTTTGCGCTTTTGAAAGTTCTAAACGTACCTGTAATGATTGACCGTTTGTAATTGATGTTGGTGGATCATTAACAAATACTAATTCTATCTCAAAACGCCTGTTTACTACTTCTGACAACACTTTTTTCACTTTAAGATCAATTTGTTTCCCATCAAAAGAAAAACGCGCTAATTGCCCAGTTTTTACCATACTTAAATAATATTCGTCTACTTGACCTCTTATTTTAAACCCAGATTGCACATCAATCTTAGCCACAGTTTGATTATTTAAATATGATTCACCTATAACAGGGTCAAAAGAAGATAACATACCTGAAACAGGTGCACGAACTAACATTTTGTCCAAACTTTCATGGATAAATTCTAAGTTGCGTTGCATTAAAGTGATTGAGGTATTAATTTGTTGCAATTGAGTTTGGTTATTTTGTCTACTTTTGCTCACATTCTTATCCATAAAATCACGCTTTTTTTGCTGATATTTATAGGATTCCTTAGTATTTGTATAGTTATTTCTTGCGATAATGTCTTTTGCAAATAGTACTGAATCTATTTTATAAGCTCGTTCAACATCAGCTAAACTATTTTCACTATCTATTAAAGATTCGGAAAGGTCTCTTTGATCTTTCTCTAAGGATAATTTAAAACTTCTTAAATTATTTATTTGCTCAATAATGGCCGTTTCTTGATTCATATAATTCAGCGTAGCCGCTGGATTATTTAATTTTACAAGTGGGGTTCCCTTTTCTACCAAAACACCATCTTCAATGAATATTTCGGCTACAGTTCCACCTTCTGTAGTATTTACCAATACTAGATTTATAGGTTGTACTTCTCCATCAATTAATATTACGTCTTGAAAATCTCCTTCCGTAACTTTCTTTACAGATATCTTTGAAGCATCTACTTTATATATTTTTTTATTGATAGCTCCTATTCCAAAAGCTGAAAGTACCACAAAAGCTAGTGCTCCAACCACATAAAGTGTCTTGGTCTTACTCCATTTTTTTTTCTCAATCCGTTTATCCATTCCAATCTGTTTCATTCTACCATTTATTTTTTCAATTATATTTATACTTTAATACAAGAAACATATTATTGTATCAAGTATAAAACATGCTGTTTTTATGACCATTAAAATCATTACTTAAAGTTTTAAATATTATTGTATTCTCTGTTAAATTCTGACAGATTAATTCTTTTACTACTGGTAAAAAGCATTAATTTGTGATGCTTAATTTCCATGACTGTTTGATTAATGGTTATTGTTTTCATACTGTTCATTTTAATTGATTTTGATGATGATGTTTTTATTCAGTCACCTAAAGGCAATGTATATGCCAAAAAATAGATATGCTGTAACCTACTATAAACAAAGGGTGTAGCTATTTTATTAAATTTTAGTAGTGTTCATTTTCGGACATTCTATTGTTCGTTATTGAACATTTTGTATCTTAGTAAAAAATTAAAACAACCTCCATATAATGGTGAAAACTGACGCTTCAATATTAATTATTGATGATGATGAGGATATTTTGTTATCGGCAAAATTGGTATTGAAAAAACATTACAATACTATTATTACCAGAAACAATCCTAAAGAAATAAATCAAATAATATCTAAAGAACAAATAGATGTTATTGTATTAGACATGAATTACCGTATTGGATTTAATGATGGTAAGGAAGGACTATATTGGTTAAAGCATATTCTGAGTATAAACCCCAAAATGGTTGTAATTTTAATGACAGCCTATGGAGAGGTTGAGTTAGCAGTAAATGCCATAAAATTAGGTGCCTTTGATTTTATTTTAAAACCATGGACCAACGAGAAATTATTAGCTACTATTCATGCAGGATTAACATTAAGTAGATCAAATCATAAAGTTTCTATTTTAAAGCACACGAATGACACCTTACTAAAGAGTAATGAACAAAAATTTGGACCTATTGTTGGAGCATCCAAGCAAATGCAAGCTGTAATGAATACCATTAAAAAGGTAAGTACTACAGATGCGAATGTTATTATTTTAGGTGAAAACGGTACAGGTAAGCAACATTTAGCTAGAGAAATTCATAAAAATTCATTACAAAAAGATGGCCCGTTTATCCATGTCGATTTAGGTTCTTTATCTGAAAGCCTCTTTGAAAGCGAACTATTCGGACATAAAAAAGGTGCCTTTACCGATGCACATGAAGATAAACCTGGACGATTTGAAATGGCTCAGGATGGAACACTCTTTTTAGATGAAATAGGTAACCTCCCTTTAAACTTACAATCAAAATTATTAACGGTACTTCAAGATAGAAAAGTATCCCGTTTAGGTGAAGGAATTGAAAGAACCTTTAATGCTAGATTATTATTTGCTACTAATGCACCAATTCACCATTGGGTAGCTGAAGGAAAGTTTAGGCAAGATTTATTGTTCAGGATTAACACTGTAGAAATCACGATTCCTCCATTAAGAGATAGGCCAGGCGATATAACTGATTTTATAAATCACTATCTAAATATATTTACTGAAAAATACCAGAAATCTCATTTAAAAATTAATAATGAGGCCATGGAAGTGCTACAGTCTCATAACTGGCCAGGTAATGTTAGGGAAATTCAACATACGCTTGAAAGAGGTGTTATTATGGCTGATAATCATGAAATTAAACCTGATGATTTTAACCTTACTATCATACCCAAAGAGAATGATCATTTAAGTGAAAAATATGAGAATTTAAACTTACAAGAAATAGAGAAGCTATTGGTTCAAAAAGCCATAGACAAGCATGAAGGCAACATTTCTAAAGCTGCCAAAGAGCTAGGGTTAACTCGTGCTGCATTATATCGTAGGCTTGAAAAGTTTAATTTATAACGACTATATTTTGATAAAACGATTTACATTACAAGTAACCATTCGTATCATAGTAATACTAGCCAGTTGTGTACTATTTTCATATTTATTATTAAACAATTTATGGTTTAGCAGTATAGGTGCTGGTTTTACTATTTTCCTTCAAGTATTTTTTTTAATTCGCTATGTAAATAATACTAATTACTCTTTAGTTAAGTTTCTTGATGCATTAAAAAATGAAGATTATTCTGTGTATTTTTCTCCCTCAAATAAAGGAGATTCTTTTGCAAATCTATTTGATGATTTTAATCAAATTATTAAAACTTTTAAAAGAAATAAAATAGAGAAAGAAGCTCAGTATAAGTATTTCAAACACATTTTAGAACATGTTAATTTAGGAATCATATCAATTAAAAAGGATGATTTATTTAGTAAGGAATCTAATGAAGAAATATTATTTTTAAATAAAGCAGCATGTGATATTCTTCAACAACCACAACACAAGTATTGGCATCGTTTTGCTAATAATGTACCATGGTTAGTTAGTGAGATAAAAAAAACAGCTGATGGTGGTAAAACGTTAGTAGATTTTGGTGATGAAACTGAAAAAAAGCAATTATCCCTAGAAACAATCGAAATACAATTGTTAGGGAAAATATACCTTATTATTACGTTTCAAGATATTCGTTCTGAGATTGAACAGAAAGAAATTGAAGCTTGGCATAACGTTATACGTGTTTTAGCACATGAAATGCTGAACTCTTTCACCCCTGTTAGTTCACTAGCCTCTACAATAAAATCACTTACTGAAGATGAACATGGAAAACTTTTAAGTATTAACAAACTTGATAAGGAAGATATTCAGGACATTAACATGGCTGTCACAACTATTAAAAAACGATCTGATGGTTTATTAGCTTTTGTTAAAGATTATAGAACAATATCCAATGTACCTATTCCTTTATTGAATAAAATTAACATTAATAAATTTTTATCATCTATTGAACTATTAATGAGACTGGCTATTGAAGAAGCTAACATTACATTTAAGATATCGCCCATTCCAATAAATGCTACTATTTTAGCTGATAGTAAATTGATTGAACAAGTATTGATTAACTTAATTAATAATAGTATTCATGCGCTAGAAGGAAGAGAAAACCCAACGATTAAAATCAATTGTACTATAAATACTGATAAAACAATTATTAGTGTTAATGATAATGGAAATGGCATTGAAGAAAAAATATTAAACCAAATTTTTATTCCTTTTTATACCACCAAAAAAAATGGATCTGGAATTGGTTTAAGTTTATCCAAAAACATAATGAAAAAGCATGGTGGTAATTTATTGGTAAGTTCAGAAATAGGTACTTACACCTCTTTTTCACTTGTGTTTAAACAATAATCTAATGGGATTAACACTACACCTTTTGTAGAGTTTATTACTTCATAATTTTTAATCATAAGGTCACCTGCTATATATTAAATTTCAAAGTAATAAGATAATTTTCTAACGCATCATATATTTAGAAAACATATTAGAAATCACATTTTTTTTGGGAGTAGCATTTAACTCATTAACTTTAAGCAAGCCTACCAATAGAAAGAAGACCATAGCTATATACGTATTTAAAAATGCGAAGGATAAACCAATTAGATAAATAAAAACACAAGCAAAATCTAAAGCTGTTCTATCTAAATGCATACCAACTTCCGATGATTTACCATGAAGTTTAACAATAGAGTTTCTTAAAAACAGAAATGACAACTGACTCATAAGAAGAACAAAGCCATACAAGACAACAGGAACTATATCAGTATGATGATTGCCATCTCCTATCCAGTTTGTCGTAAACGGGATTATTGACAACCAAAATAACAAGTGTAAGTTTGACCATAAAATTTTCCCATCTATTTTTTTTGCTATTTTAAATAACTGATGATGACTAACCCAATAGACACTCACATATAAAAAACTTACCATGTAACTAATAAACGTCGGTATGATTTCAATAAGAGCTTCTAAAGTATATTCCTTAGGTGCTTCTAATTCTAAAACCATAATGGTAATAATAATAGCAAGCACACCATCACTAAAAGCTTCTAACCTTTCAGATGTCATTTCCATTTTTTAATTTTTTAAAACTTCTAAATTAGATTGCTTATAATAATTTCTATCATCTGGCGCCTCATTTAATGTAAATGTATACTGATATTCCGGATCATATACGTTTAAAATAGTATAAGTTCCATCTGTTTGCCATGATTCTCCATCCCAAGTTCCATCGACTCTTAAAGCTTTATAAATATGCTGTGACTGAATAAGAACACGCCCCCAAAAGAGCCATTTCCCATTTATATTATGCACAAAATAAACACGTACAGGATCCATTTGAAAAATTCTTGCGCTTGGTTTATTTTTAAATTCAAAGACTTTTCCTTTAACATCCGCTAAAGTAATTGGATGTTTTTTATGTTTATCTAATTGAAAAATCTCTACAGGAAATCCCTGTTCAGTGGTTAATTCTAATGTATCATTAATTTCTACGAAGCTTCCCATTTTTTTTAGTTTAATTATTTATTAATTTTCCTCCAAACATTTTAATTAGACTTTCAAAACCATTATGATAAAATTGCGTTAAACCATCTTCATAATAATAAAAGGATGAAGACCATTGTACACTGCATTGCTTATCTTTTACAGTTTCGATAATTTGAATTTGTGAATGGTATTTTTGCACCATCTCACCCCATTCTCCTTTGTACCATTTATATTTATAACGCATATTTTCATTATCTAGAAAAACAAGTTGCTCCCAATTAAATGATTGTCCAGGAATTGTTAATTTTCGTACAATATCAGAGTCTTCTGATTGTTCATCTTGAACTTCTGATTTAGTTATATCCGGATGCCATTGATCCAAATTATAAAAACCTCCTACTAGCTCCCAAGCTTTAGTTGCCGATGTGTTTAATTGACAGGCTGTAATTACTTTCCAATTCTCGTATTTTTCAGTAGCCATAATTTAGATTTTTAGTAATTAAAAAGTTCGAACAGCCCTTACACGACAATCGTGATTCTTAAGATCTGTGAATATATTACCCTCTAAAAAGTATTGAGCCCAAGCGAAGTTAAGGTCTAATTCTGTAGAACTCCAATAGAAATCACTAGCAAAATTACCAACATCTTTATGTGGAGCTTTAGCACCACGGCCTACATTTGTGAACATAAGGCTTAGTTCTTCTTTTGATGGTAAATACCAATCTGTAAACCCATTTAAATTTAAATCATAGCAAACTTGAGCCGCGTATGGTTTTGTTCCTTGACTCACAATAATTTTTGCTGTATTGGCTTTTCCAGACCCAACAATACTATCAAAAGTTTTAGTATTAGTAAAGGCTCCATAATGCCATTGACTACCTGTACTTTGATCCTGAGCAGCGCATACTAATCCGTGTAGACCAGTTGCATCTAAATGGAATATAATCCCCCCTAATTCTGGAACATTCTGACCTATAGTATATTTGGTTGTATTCTTATTCTGAGCAAAGAAATTAATAGTTGTAAAAAGTAAGAAAGCGAATAAAATATTTTGTTTTTTCATTATTGTATTTATTTATATTAGTTTAATTGAGATTCTTTAAATAAGCCTGAAACTTGGTCCGTAATTTTGAGACTTCCCAGGAATTGGAATTTTCATTAATGGTAATGCATATTGTTCTAGCTTAAACATTACTTCAACAGCATTAACTAAAGCTGCTTGTCCCCTTCCATCTATTGCCCAAGCATCTTCTAGAAATTTTACCAATTCGGTATATACTTCATCAAAACTATTTGTCAAATGCCAAACTTCTGGAGAAACATCAGCCTCTTTATAGCCACCTTTCGGAACTCTTGCTATGGTATATGTTTCTGGACGTGGGTTTGCCCCTTTGAAATAATATTTTTCCCCTTCCTGAACAATTTTCTTTTGATAAAAAACTTCCCAAAAACGATAAAAATGTGCCAAATCATCCATTCCTGTGCTTGCTGGTGTAACGTTTTCAGCCCCCTCTCCTTGTTCCTTAATCATATCGATGGCTTTCGATACACTATTTGCATCTGCCATTACCCACCAAGATAAAGGACCAGCCAACTGCCGTTCAACATTCATCTTTGGTTGTAGTTCTTGAAATAACTCATTAATCCTGTCATATAATTCTCCAATAGTTGCATTATGCGCATGATCTTTATCGTGCTTTCCTTTTGGTATAATACCATTCTGACCAGGTATATTTCCTATATCTACAAGCTCACCTGAATCGTAATCATAAATGTCTGCAATTTCCTCAGGCAATTCTATTTCCATGAAATTACGAAGTGAACTATCATTCAAACCTTCCAAATATAAAAATAACTTAGGGTGCACACCTCCAGGGAGCCCTGAAGGAAAACTTAACCTATTTTTAGTATTATAAATTTTTGGTTCACCACCAATTCCTGCAATCATATTACAAACCATTGCCATATGAAGCATTTCTTCTTGAAAGATATTACGTATGGATTTTGCTACTTCACACTTATTATCTTTAATAGTCCACATTGCCTGTAAATAGATGGGAATAGTTGCAAACTCAAGAATTACAGCATTATTAAGTAATTCCTTTAAAACAAACATTTTATCTTCGTGCTCATCGGTAGCTACATTCTTAGAATGTGCGATAAGTTCTTGAACATTATTAATTTTAGAAGCTTGTTCTTGAAACTTATTTTTAAAATTCATAGTTGGTATTTCCATTCTTTCTTTTTAGATGTTTCTGTTCTTTTTGAAGGATGAGTAAGGTGTTCAACCAATCTAAATGCTAAAGCAGTAAGTGTTAATGTTGGGTTTACTGCACTTCCTGTTGGAAAAGCTGCATTTGAACACACATATAAGTTATCAGTATCATGAACACGCATAAACTTGTCTGTAACACTGTTTTCTGGTAAAGTACCCATTCTTGCTGTTCCAGTAGTATGATGACCTCCTGGTTTATCAACTTTAGAAGAGGTTATTTCTAAGCCCATTTTTATTAAAATTTCTTCTAATATTCGCAAACGGTCATTGGCATTTGTCATTTCTTCATCAGTACGACTAAAATGTACCGTTGTTTGTGGCAAGCCAAAACGATCTACTCCAGGTCTAGCTTCTAAACGATTGCTATATTTCCCTTTTTCTTCAAGAAAAGCTTGAATATTAACTTCCATTTCACCATAAACAATAGCATCAATTTCTTCACGGGTCTTACCGTCTATCATAAGTTGGGCAATATCTGTATTTGGTGTAGTTCTATTTTTAAATATAAAAATTTTACCCTTTTTCTGATGCTCTTTAGTATTATAACTATGTGACATTAATGTTGGGAAATCATATTCTTGAAACCATCCATTGGGATTTGTTTTTGCCTTCCCAACAACATTTAACATCGAGTGTGACACTACAAAACGACCTACAAGATCATAATCATTACCAATTCCTTCTTTCCAAAACTCATTTTTAGAAGCTCTTAATAATTTAGGAATATTATAGGCTCCCGAAGCTAATATTACCGTTTCTCCAGATACAGTATGCTCTTTACCATTATGATTATCCGTAAAAGTAACCGACTCTATTTTCGATTTTGAACTTACATTTACATGATGCACAGGTGAATTAACCCGTACTTCAAAATTTATAAATCTAGGATCATTTTTTAAATCATCCAGTACATATTGGGCATTAAATCTACCGCCAATTGGGCAATACTTGCACGTACCTGTAGTCATACATTTTCGATAACGTGCCACAGGCATTTTTCCTGATTTAATTTTGGTCCTATTACCTGGGTCTATATCACCATCCTGATAAACAACATCTAGTTGTTCCCAAGCTTTAATCATTTCACCATCAGCAGCAGTCCATTGAAATGGAGGTACAGGATAAGGTTTAGATCTTGGGACCCAATTTTCCTTCTCATCACCACAAACTGATAAAAAAGATTCTGCATCGTTGTAATAGGACTCTAAATCTTCATAATTAATGGGCCAATCGGCGCCTAGACCAGTATTGGTATGTAAATTAAAATCTTCGGGTTTAAAACGTAAACTCCAAGCTCCCCAATGCATTGTGGAACCTCCGTATGCCTTTACACGAACACCATCCGTTTGATACTCTATATTCCCTGTTGAACCTGCTTCAAATTTCTGATCGTAAGTATAGGTATAAGGTCGTTCGTTTCGTGTGATATAATCCCACCAAAACCTACGGTCTTTAGCTATAACTTCAGGACCTGCCTCTAATATTAATATAGATGCATCATGTTTATCCAATAATAAACCTCTCGCTACCGTAGCTGAAGCTACACCAGCACCTACAATAATGTAATCATATTTATTTTTCATACATTTTCTTTATTTGAATAAACAGGGTCTTCGTCAAAAGCACGAACCCTTGGAGTACGGTTATAACGTGTTCCTGCTAAAAAGCCATGGTAATTTTTTGCTTGCTCACCTCCATTTGCATCTCCCCAGCTTTTAAACCCTCCAGCAGTAATTTGCATTCTTATAAACTCGTTAACAACAAACACTTTACAATGTGCTAATCGTGTTGTAGGTGCTGTATTATTATCTACACCACTCTCAAAAAACAGCTTTTTAAAAGCATCTTTTTTACCATATTGGGCATATAATTCATTTAATACATATATAGCATTTACATATTCTCCAGTATAATTTGGAGCATTCTCAGTTTTTGCTTTAATCATTTCAAACCAAGAACTTCGTTGATTATTTGAATTGTAAATTGTATTCTGCCAAGTTTCTCCAATCGCTTCAAAAATTTCCCAAAGAGCCTCCTTATTACCATAAGTAAGCTTCTGACCTTCAGCAAATATTAAACTTGCAGAAACCTGTTCATTACATACTGAACCTCCTATCATAATTTCTGTATTTTACTATTTGTATAATTCACGCTCCATATAATGTTGTGTACCTTCTCTAAAGTGAATATCTGTCCATGAGTCATCTACTGCCAAATAATCACTAAAATAAACCTCGTCTAGGCCATGGTTTGCCATTTGATCACGAAATTCATAATGATTAAATAAACGATTAAATTCTGTAAGATAAATGTCTACAACTTCAGTGTTTCCTCTAATAATAATCATGTTTTCATCATTATTTTTAGTTGAAGCTTCAGAGAAATTTGCAGACCCAGTTATTAGCGTAGGATCATCAGTTAAAGGATCAATAAAAAGATATTTCGTATGCAAGTATTTTACATGTAGATTTAAATCTGTTAAATGTTCTTCTTCCCAACCTTTCAAGCCTTCCTCTTCTATTTCATGCTTGTTTAAAACGGCTCCTAAAGCAATTCTGTTGTTTTTTGTATCTTTGAAAGTATCGAATGTTTTTCCTTCGTGTTCAAGTAGAATATATCGTAGAGACTCATCTTCATTACTCATTATCTCAGCAAAATCCTGATTCACACCAAAAGCAGCCGTAAAGCCAATAGATTTAGTTGCTTCTTTGATTTGCCTTCCATACCACTCTAATACACTTAAATCTTCTCTTGGACTAAAAATCGGGGTAATTCCTTTGTCTACTTTACCAGTTGGTGTTGGAGTATGTTTATCATTTTCTGGACGAATTTCTTTCATTTCTGGATTTTCAGAAAGTCGAGTCCAATACTTAAAATAATCAGCTGCTACTTTAGGGTCTCTAACAATATGACCAACATTAGATTGTCCAAAAATTCCCCCTTTGGTAAAATTAGTAGAACCCATCCAAACTTCTTTTGGTTCACCCTTATGTAATAGAACAATATACTTGTTATGTTTTATAGAAGAATTTGCCGACCTTGGAATCATTAATTTTTCAATTCCTGGAACTTTAGCTGTCGCACTGTCTGTACTTTCCCAAGGTCCTCTTTTTGAACGATCATATACAATTTTCACATCAGCTCCAGTTTCAGAAGCATCATACAAAGCTTGAATAACAGGTACATGATCAAACTCATAAGCGGCAACTCTTAAAGAATAATCTTCTCCTTTTGCTTCTCCAATAAACGCAATCATAGCTTCCTCTAAACCTCTAGACAACCATTTGTAAGCTTCATTATTGGGTATTTTATCTGGACTTTTATTATCAAATTTTCTTGCATAAGCTTGTCCTACTGTCCCTCTATTAAAGAAGACTCCATGTGTACCCGAATTAGGGTCTTCTGTTTTGATTGTTATTGTAATTACATCTCCGTTTTTCCGGTTTATTGGTGTTCCATAAACAGGAGTTGCAGAATATTCATAATCAGTATTAGGGTTTGCTGTATAGTCTCCCCAAAGAAACGCCTGAATTATATCTGCATTATCTTTATTCCCCTCCTTTTCAAAGTCTTTAAACCCTTTTAAGATAATCTCTTTCCCAGATGAAATATCTTTACGCTTCAGAGTAAAACCTAATAACTCTTTTCTAGCAGTTATATCTACATCTAAACAAAGGAGTACAACATGTGTTCCTGCAATTACATGTAGTGAAACTCCATTAGCATTATTTCTTAATCGCATAAGTTTTCTTTTTAAATGGGTTAATATTTGTTTTTGGTAAACCTATAGAATAGGTCATACATATGAAATACGTATAAACACCTGTTTATGGTCTCAAAAGTGGAATTCGTGTATGGATATATTCAATTTATTTAAAACCTATCTATTTCTTTAATACCCTTGACATCTAACTCAAACAACTTTGAAACTATATCTCAAACATATTTTATAATTAATTATTTAAGTTTTATATATTCGAATTGTAATTTTATTTTGCTTCCAGAAATTGTAGCATATAGTTTGTCTCCATTTATCCAATATTTTATTTTATTAGGAGAGTCAAGCTTTTTATTAGGAAAATTAAGGGCTTTGTTTTCACAAATAAACTCTTGATTGGTAAAACTGGTCATTTTAAATGAGGATGGAATAAGTTCACCTTGTAATTGAATTTTAAAACTCCAATTATTATTTGATTTTACAAGTTTAAATTTTTCTTGATATATTGTATCTCCTTTTTGCATTGTAAAACTTGATCCTACATATTCAGTTTCACTTATTTTATTCCAACTTTCAAATGTTTCTTTACCGACCTCTTCATTACTCCTTTTCCACTCACCCAATAACCAATCAAAACTATCTATTACTTCACTTACTTTAACAGGTTTCTCAATCGTCTTTGGCTTTTCATTTTGATTACATGAAATAAATAAAATTCCAATAAGTAAAAGAAATTCTTTTTTCATAATTATTATTTTTTTCTTCTTCTTGTGACTGATATTAGTTATTATCCTTTTTTACATAATTTTTTTAATACGTTTATGTAAATTTTAAAGCTTCATTCGCAGATAAACTTTAAAATATTTAAAGTTATATGATAAAATTATTGACCACAAAACTCAAAGGAACCTGCTCAAATGTAAAATTTATACAAAAACAGTACAATTCGTAAAGAGTAAACTTATACACTAAAATTATTGGTAAGTTTATTTGAAACATGGGTAACATTTATAAAAAGCTTTAAATCAAAACACTATAAAAACGTAATCAGCTTGGAAGAGTTTTTATATCTTATTTTTTATAAAAATTTTTACTCAAAAATTATGATACAGACTAATAATCAACTGTTAGATCTTTATAAAATCTAGTTAAAAATTTCACTTCCTTTTAAAAATAAGGAATCAATAATGATAAATGCAATTACTAGGTTGTATAAATAACGGAAGATTTCTAAGGATTGAGAATCCTTAGAAATCTTCCGTTATTTGTGCTTTCTTTAATAAATTAATTTAATTGAAAGCATAATCAAATCCTCTGAATTTATCATTATTTAAACTTTCAGTATAACACTTTTAATGCTGTATAATAATCAACTTAAATACGTTAATTTCTTTCGAAATTAAGTTTTATTCCACTCATACTTTACAACATTATTGTATTATCAACTAAATTTTCATCAGATCTTGTTCCGAATGGATCAATTGAAATATACTCCGGTTTCTCTTTAACAATAATCTTAATCTCAGTAATTTCTTTATTGATATGATTTGATTCATAATGCAGAATAGAACTGTCATCTTTTACCGTTGATGGATGTGTTGTGAAAACCCCTATTTTGATAGGTTCATTAATAGAAATTTGTTTGATTTCTCCATTATCCAACGTTTCAAAACGTTTCGATTTTACTTTAACGGCAACTTCATAACTTCCATTTGTTAGTTCTTTATAAGTACTTTCTTCTATTCCTAAATCATATGTAATTACTCTTTTAAACCAATCATCAACTAATCTATGCTCTTCTGTTGGAGTTACTTTGTAAATTTCATCTAATAATTCAATTGAATTAGCTTCTAATTTATTAATAGAACGATGCCTGTCTGTAATCGTTTTCAATACTTTATTTACTTGACTCTCACCTATTAAATCCCGTAAAGCTAACATAATAGTTAATGCTTTCCCATACATGATATAGCTTTCGCCCAATACTTTATATATAGGAGGCTCTATATCACCGGCAAAAGATCTCCCATAGAAATACCTGCTTCTAGCACTTTCGCTCAATTGATATAAGGCTCTTTTTCCATACATTTTCTCCATAACTACAGCTTCCGTATATTTTGCAAATCCTTCTACAAACAAAGGACCTCCAGCGACCGGTTTGGCAGATAGCGTGTGTCCCCAATATTGATGTGCAACTTCGTGAATGGTTCTTTTTGCAACTAAATTAAATGTCTCTTCCTTACTAACATCTGCTAAATACAATCTATCTTCTACCATACTTATAACTCCTGGATGCGCAAAGCCACCAAACGGCCAACATGAAGGGACTTCTGCAATTCTTACATGATCGAAAGCATAGGTTCCAAAATTTTCTTGACAATAATCTAACGTTTCTTTTACGCTATTTTCAACATCTACAATATTAGAATTGTGATTTGCATCATAATATTGTTCGATTGAAATTCCTTTATGATTAACTTTTTTGGAAGTATAATTAGCAGAAAAATAGCCTACTGCTGGCATAATTTTATCCCTAGATTTATAATGATAATAGTTTCTATTATTATCTGACCATTCTTTTATTAAACGACCAGAACTAATTGCCGTTTGATTACTGTCTGTAGAAATAATAGTTTCGAATCTTATTTTTTCAAATTTAACATCTTCCATTACGATATGCGCATCTGAATTATTTTCTTCTACGCGCTCAGGTAAATTCCTTTTTTTACGTTCAATTCTATTGGTGATTTCTAATCCTGAACTATATCCTAAAATAGGCTCAAAATTACTAAAACGATTAATATAAGTACCGTTATTTATAATTGAATTGTCTTCTTCATAACCTTTTAAATGCTTCTTTAATTTATACCTAAACCTTACAGAATCGTTTGGTTGTAGAGGTTTGTCAAACTGAAATAAATACGTTTCATAAATTTCATCATGGGTAACTAAACGAGCATTTTCCACAGTAACATTCTCCAAAGGAATTCTCTCCGTAATAAACAATTCTGACATTGGTAGTTCACTTTTATTTTTCAACATATAATCAGCCTTTACCGTATAACTTCTCTCTTTTGGATAGATAGCAACTTCTGTTTTAATTGATGTACTATATAGACGTTCTAAACTTTCGTATTTCTTAAATTTTCGTTCATAGTTTTCACTAAAATCTAATCCTTCATTCACCGTTTCATATTCAGAAACAATATTTACATTGTAAAAAACCAAACTACCTGCACCAATAAATAATAACAAACAACCTGTGAAAGTTGCTTTCTGAATAGTAGTCCAACCATATTTCAATTGCTTTAATTTGAAAGAAATGTTAGCAATTACTCCTCTATTCCAAACTTTAAAAGAAATTAATACCAATAGAAAGCCTAAGGCCAGCCAATACATTGCTAAATGATTAAATAGTTTTGCCCCACCATAAAAACCATTCATATTTGTATAAGAAACCCTAGGTATAAATCCAAGGCTTGTTAATGGATGTTCTAATCCAAGCATATCCGCTTTTAAACTTAAAAGAACAATCAAACCAAATAGCCCCATTCCCAAATATTTACTTTTTGCTAAACTGCTTACAAATAAGGCAATCATTGCATATACAACTAACTGCACACCATAATGATAATATAATGAAGCATACAAACTAAATTCGAAGTTTGTATAGTTTAAGCTGATTTGAAATATGATACACATCAAAATACCAGAAGTAATTAAAATCATTGGTAATGATATTAATGCAGTAAACTTAGATACAAATAACACCCAGTTTTTTACTGGTGTTGCATCCACAATTACATTGAAGTTTAAACTACGCTCTCTCCAAACAATTTCTGAACTATAAAAAATGATTAATATCAAACTGAAAATGGTCAATGGCGCTAGTATTAAATCTATGAGTTGATTTGTAAAAGGATATACACTTACACCGTATTCTCCACCACTAATTACTGTTGAGTATAATTCTGAGAACACAATAAACAACCACATTAACAATACCGCTATAAATGGTAGGCTCTTAAAAACACTTTTTATTTCTAATTTTAAGAGCGAAAAAAATGCTAACTGCTGTGCTTTAAAGTTATGCAAAGCTTGAACAGGTTTGTATACCAATAGTTGAACATTCTCCTTTTTTTGTTTTGGCTCTTTCTTTACTTTCTTAGAAATTTTTCTAAAAGAAAACAATCCGTAAGTTGTGAATAATATTCCTATAGAAACCAATACCCAAACAAGTCTATTCAGTAAGAATAATCCTGAAAAAGATAATAATTGTGTGTTTTTTTGAAAAGAAGTCCAGTATTGCGTTTGTTCAAAAAATGCTGCAATTCCGAATGGGTCTGCCATTGCGGCAATAGCCATACTTTCTGGAGATGCTGGAACAGCTTGCGCTAATAATGGCGAATTTAAAAAGATTGAACTTACAAAATATAACATGTAAACAAATACTGCGCTTACATAGGTTGCTGTGCTGTTTTTTGTGATTGTGCTAACAGAAAACACAATAGTTGAACAAATAAAAATATTAGGCAACACAATATACAACCATGGTTGTAGATAAGTCATTAATCGAAAATCTCCTAACCTTTCTGGATCCAAATCCGAAAAATAGTTTCCGAAAATATATCCAATTAAAAATGGCGAGAACGCCAATAAACTAAATATAAATGTTCCTAGGAATCGGCTCCAAAAGTAATGCGGCTTCTTTATTGAAGTACTATAAACCAACCCCTCCATGTTATGTTGTTTATCTCTAAGCATAGCACTAATAGCAAAAAACATGATGATAAAAACGCTTCCTAAAGTAAAAATACTTGTGTGAAAGTACACTTGATAAACAGAATTAAAATTCACCCCATTAGAGGCAAATCCTTGTCTACCGACAAATACTCCTAATGCTAAAAATAAAATTGCAAATATTGGAAATGCACGTTGTTTTAGTTGATAAAAAACTTCGAATTGTAATAATTTTTCAAACATAACTTAGGCTTTATTATTTGTTTGATTAAATAAAGTAGCGAAATAGAAATCTTCTAAATTCGGCGTTATTAATTCGAAGCCTTCTTCTGGCCTCGAATCAGCTATTACTCTAATTTGTGTTTTTCCAGATACCAACTTTGTAGAAATTACATCAAAGGCTTTTTTGTAAGCTTCAATAGCTGTTTTAGGTACTATTTTACTCCATATCTTTCCATTGATTGTTGCTACCAATTCAGATGGATTACCGTGAGTAATAATTTTCCCATTAGCTAAAATGGCCATCTTAGTACATAAATCACGAACGTCTTCAACAATATGCGTTGATAAAATAACGATGACGTTCTCCCCTATTTCACTTAATAAATTTAAAAACCGATTGCTTTCTTCCGGATCTAATCCAGCCGTTGGTTCATCAACAATAATTAATTTAGGATTTGCTAATAAAGCTTGCGCAATTCCGAATCGCTGGCGCATACCTCCAGAAAATGTATACACGCTTTTTTTTCTATGCTGATACAAGTTTACTTGCTGTAATAATGCGGCAACTTGCTCTTTTCGTTCCGTTTTATTGATGATTCCCTTCAAAATAGCCAAATGATTTAGCAGTTTTTCAGCTGATATTTTTGGGTATACACCAAATTCTTGAGGTAAATACCCCAATTGTTTTCTAATTTCATGAGGGTTGCTTACAACATCTATATTATTAAATGAAATACTCCCAGATGAAGGTTCTTGTAATGAAGCAATTGTACGCATTAAAGAAGATTTACCTGCTCCATTAGCACCAAGTAAACCAAACATACCATTAGTGATTTCTAGATTAATTTCGTTTAATGCCTTTACGCCGTTAGGATATGTTTTGCTAAGATTATTGATTTGTAATGTATTCATACTGTTCGTTTTTATTGATTGATTGATGAGTTTTACTTAGAAGTGTATTTATTATCTGAAACGTCTTTTCGCATTCCATGTATTAGTCTTTGACACTTTAAGTTTAATTCTAATTGATGTATTATTTATTGTACTCATAACATTTAGTTTTAATATTAATTTGAGGCAAACATAAAGTCAAAGTAGAAGGCTTTCTAATAAAGATGATACACAGGGTTTATATAAAGTTATACATAGCCAAAACTGCTATCAACAGCGTTCAATCAAAAAACTGATGGGTTCATACTGATTATTGTAGCGTATATCAATTTAGTTGCGTGAACCATATAACATTGGTAATTTTGAAGTATGATAAACTTTTTAAAGAAATACAAAGCCTTAGGAATTGGACTTATTATAACCATTAGTATATTTCTTATATTATCCTATTTTGATAAAATACGTATCCCAGATGATGCTCCAATTGAAGTCTTTTTGGTAACTGCTTTTTGGTGGTTACTTATATCATTGCCTATTTACAAATTCTCATATTTAAAAAAGAATAAGAAAACAGTATATATGATTATTTCATTGTTCACGCTATTCTTTACTACGTTATTTATTGACAGTTATATGAGCTTACCTGATAACCCAATAACGTTTATATTATTGTTGGCTTTTTGGATTGGTATTGTGTATCTGTTAGTACCTTCGTTTGTTCTTAAATATTGGAAAATAATAGTGCTGTTTTACATCCCATTATTAATATACTTTATATATATCCGCTTGTTTTCTGGTGATTTGGAAGCATATTTAAAAATTAAAGAAGACTTCCCTTTTGTGATTTTCTTTGTACCCATACCAATTTTATTTTCATTATGGTTTTACGAACAATGGAAATGGTTAAAAAACTTAAAAGCAGAAAAATCCCAAGCAGAATTAGCTTTATTACGCACTCAAATAAATCCTCATTTTTTCTTTAACACCTTAAATAATCTATATGCTTTAACAGTTAAAAACTCCAAACAAGCGCCAGAAGTTATTTTAAAACTCTCTGATATGATGCGGTATACTATTTATGAAGGTGAAAAGGAAAATGTAGCAATAAAAGATGAAATTGAATATTTAAAAAACTATATTGAATTACATAAAATTAGGTACAAAAAGACTGTAGAATTTCAGTTTAACAATACCGTTGATGAAACTTTAACTATAGCACCTTTATTATTTATCATTTTATTAGAAAATGCTTTTAAACACGGTGTAGAGAGCTTAACAGAAGATGCGTATATTTATATCGATATTTCAAATGATGACAACTTTATCAATTTTGTAATTGAAAATAATTTTGACCCAACAGAAATAAGTAAAACAGCAGGAATTGGACTTACAAATCTAAAACGTAGATTGTCATTGATTTATCCTCAAAATCACGAGTTAATTATTAAGCAACAAGAAAACATATATAAGGCCACTTTAAAAATAGCAAAGCATGTTTAAATACATTATTATTGATGACGAACCTTTAGCTCACGAAATAATTGAAGAGTTTTGTAGTATGCTTCCTCATTTGGAATTAGAAAAAAACTGTTACAATGCTATGGAGGCTATGCAATATTTAAATAGCAATACAATAGATTTTATGTTTTTGGATATCAATATGCCCAAGTTAAAAGGCTTAGATTTTTTAAAAACACTTACTAATCCACCAAAAACAATAATAACGACAGCTTATAAAGAACATGCCTTAGAGGGGTTTGAATTAAATGTTAGTGACTATTTATTAAAGCCATTCAGTTTTGATCGTTTAGTTAAGGCTGTCAATAAAGTTACTCAAACAGAACCAAAAGAGGATTCAAAAATTATAGTGTCTGATAAAGCAAGTACTAATCACAATAGATTCTTTTTAAAAGGCGATAAAAAACATCATCAGATAAACACAAGTGATATTCTTTTTATTGAAGCCTATGGTAACTATACTAAAGTTTATTTAAAAAATGATATGATTGTAAGTCATGAGAGAATCTCTACTTTTGAGACCCTTTTATCGGAAGACAGTTTTTTGCGTGTTCATAAGTCGTTTATTGTAGCTATTGATAAAATTAAATTGATAGAAGGAAATCGTATTCATATTGTTGAGCATAAAATACCTATTGGGCAGACTTATAAAAGCAGTGTTAACAAGTTGTATAATTAACAATTATTTTCAATTTTCATCAGTATTTCTTAATGATTTCCTCACACGTATTCAAAGTGTCTTCTATATCTTTTAAGGTTGTTCTTGGGTTTATTAAACACATACGTAATACCACCTGTTTCTGTAATACAGTAGTTACTAATAATGCTTCTCTTGATTCCACTATTTTCTTTGAAATATACTGATTTAAAGTATCTAATTCTTTTTCAGTGTAAGTATTTCCTATTGGGTTATATCTAAAGTTAATAATTGCTAATGTAGCTGGTGAAATCACCTCCCAATTAGAGCTTTTACGTAGTATTTCTTCTACTTGGTCAGCTAAATCAATATTATAGCTTACTGCTTTTTTAAAGGCTTTTAACCCAAATGTTTTAACCGACATATAAAACTTTAATGCTCTAAAACGTCTAGTTAATTGTATTCCGTGATCATAAAAATTAATTTCTGAAGCATTTCCTTCAATATCACGTAAATATTCCGGTTTTTCACTAAAGGTATCACTCAACCAATTATGATTTCTCACTAGTAAACATCCCATTTCATAAGGTTGGTACATCCATTTATGAGGGTCTATAGTTAAAGAATCTGCTTTTTCGATTCCTTTTAATAACTGACTTCCTTTTTGTGATAGAATTGCTGCAGCTCCATATGCACCATCTATATGAAACCATAATTTTTCATTTTTACAAATAGTTGCTATTTCATTTAAAGGATCTATTGTACCAGTATTAGTTGTACCCGCAGAAGCTATTATACAAAAAGGTTGCAGTCCTTCTAGTCTATCTTTAGCAATTGCATTTTTTAGTTTGTTAATAGCCATTTTAAACTCTATGTCAGTGGGTATAATTCGCACTTGTTCTTTTCTAAAGCCTAACACTCTAATTGCTTTAATATTGGAGGAATGAGCTTGATCTGACATGTATATAATGGCTTTTGAAAAATCATCGCCACAACGCTGTCTTCTAGCTGTTACTAATGCTGTCAAATTGGCCATAGACCCCCCACTAGTAAATAAGCCTCCACCCTTTTTAGAAGGGAACTTAAACAGTTTTAATAACCAGTTCATAGTTACAATTTCTAATTCTGCTGCTGCTGGTGATGCAGCCCATCCGCCAGAAAATATATTAAATCCAGTAGCTAAAGTATCTGCCATAACACTTATGTAATTACTTGGCCCTGGAACAAATGAATAGGACTTTGGATGTGATACAATATTACTATTTGGGAGTACTTTATCAATAACAAAATCTAGTACTTCTTTTGCATCACTAGGTTCTTCAGGAGCACTTTCCAAAAACAAATCATCCATTTCCTGTCTTGAAGCAATAGCAACAGGTTTTTTATCATTTTGTGTATCGAAATGTTCTACAATAGTATCAATTATCTGATATCCTATTTGTTTCATTTCGCCCTTACCCAACTCTAATTTATGCGCGTTTTTCATAATAAGTACTTTTTATTAGTACTACTACAAAAATACAGCTATTAAAATGATATGAGCTGATAATTGTCAGTAGCTCAGTAATTTTAAAATAATACACCGATAAGCTGATGAATATCATATTTTATAATACACATAATGACTAAATTTACTTGTTTAAAATTCAGATGAATGCAATCACTTATACAAAAATATAATATTCCAGGACCACGTTATACGAGTTATCCAACTGTACCTTATTGGGACAAAGAAGGAATTTCAAAGGAATTATGGATTGAAACATTTCAACGCTCTTTTTCTGAAAGTAATCAAGAAGAAGGTATTAGTTTATATATCCACCTTCCTTTTTGTGAAAGTCTGTGTACTTTTTGTGCTTGTCATAAACATATTACTAAGCGACATGAAGTTGAAGATGATTATATCACAACCTTAATTAAAGAATGGCAATTGTACCTTGATCTTTTATTAGAGCGTCCTATCATAAAAGAAATACATTTAGGTGGTGGTACACCTACATTCTTTTCAAGTAAAAACTTAAATCGATTAATTGAAGGGCTTTTTGAAAAAGCAGAAAGACATCCTGATTATGAGTTTAGCTTTGAAGGACATCCAAACAACACAACAAAAGAACAACTTGAAACTTTATATAATGTAGGTTTTACAAGGGTAAGTTTTGGTGTGCAAGATTATGATAAAGTTGTGCAAAAAGCGATTCATAGAATCCAACCTTTTGAAAACGTTCAACAGGTAACACAATGGGCTCGTGAAATAGGTTATACTTCAGTAAGTCATGATTTAATTTTCGGATTACCATTTCAAACTTTGGATAAAGTAAAAGATACTATTGATAGAACTAAGGAACTAAAGCCAGATAGAATTGCCTTTTACAGTTATGCGCACGTACCTTGGATAAAAGGTGTAGGTCAACGTGGGTTTAATGAAACAGATTTACCGAAAGATTCTGAAAAAAGAGAGTTGTATGAAAAAGGAAAACTATGGTTACAGGAAGCTGGTTATATAGAAATTGGAATGGATCATTTTGCTTTAGCAACAGATAGTCTATATAAAGCGACTCAAACCAAAACATTACATCGTAATTTTATGGGGTATACAGCTAATAAAACCCAAGTAATGATTGGATTAGGTATGTCTGCTATAAGTGACTCATGGTATGCATTTGCTCAGAATGCTAAAACAGTTAAAGAATACCAAAAGCAAGTTGATAATAAAGAACTGCCAATATTTAGAGGACATTTATTAAGTGAAGAAGATTTAGTTATAAGAAAGCATATATTAAATATTATGTGCCACTTTAAAACCTCATGGAAGAAAACTTCTATGCAGTTTGAAAATATGGATAATTATCTAGGCCTTTTAAAGGAACTGGAATCTGATGGTTTAGTTATAGTGAACAAAGACTCACTAATAGTTCCTGATAAAGCAAGAGCATATGTTAGAAATATTTGTATGGCATTTGACGCACATTTGCAACGTAATAAACCGACCACAAAATTATTTTCAATGACAATATAATAATCAACCACTTATATAAATACTATGAACAAAATTTTAGTACCTACAGATTTCTCCAAAGAATCAGAATATGCATTAAAAACAGCGGCTAAATTAGCAAAGAAATACGATTTAGAAATTGTTGCTTTACATATGCTTGATATACCTGAAACTTTTTTAACTAAAGATGATTCAAATGAATACCCTGAATTACTATTATTTACAAAATTAGCAAAAAAGAGGTTCAGTACTTTTCTTGATAAAAAATATTTAGAAGGAGTAACAATAAATGAAGCTATTCAGCACCATAAAACATTTGAAGGCATCATTAAATCAGCAAAAAAAGAAAAAGCTGATTTAATTATTATGGGGTCACAAGGTACTAGTGGTATTCAAGAAATTTTTGTAGGTTCAAATACAGAAAAAGTAGTACGTAGTTCTGATATACCTGTACTGGTGGTGAAGGATGAGCAGGAAAATTTAGGATTTAATGAATTTGTTTTTGCTTCAAACTTTATTGATGATTGTTTTGAGGCGTTTAAAAAAGCTAGAAAGTTTGCTAAGCAATTTGATACAAACATTAAATTGCTATATATTAATACCCCAGGGAGAAACTTCAAAAATTCTGAAGAAATCGAGATGAAAATTTCTTATTTCTTAAATAAATTAAAATTAACTTCTACTGAAGTACCCTATAGTGTTTATAATGACTATGATGTTGAAAGCGGGGTTTTAAATTATTGTAATAAAAACAACATTGATTTAATCGGAATCCCAACACATGGTAGAAGAGGTTTATCTCATATGTTTAAAGGAAGTATAGGTGAAGACGTTGCTAATCATGCACAAATACCAGTAATTACTTTTAAAATATAAATAAAAAGTCCGATTAGAGATATACTTCTAATCGGACTTTTTTCTAACAACTAAACTAAACTACTTACTACAGGCACTTGCAGTGCAGTTATTTTTATATATTTTTAATGGAATGTTACTTTTTGCTATTTCAGTAAAACCTCCATTGATGTTTATTAAGTTTTTGAAGCCTAATCTATTTAAAATTGAAATAGCAATTACCGATCGGTAACCACCAGCACAATACACATATTGTTCTTTGTTTTTCTCTCGTCCTTTAGTTGATGAATTTATATGATCTAATGGTAAATGCTCTGCATTTAAAATAGAATTTTCAGTATACTCCCCTATTCTTCTAACATCTAAAAAGGAGCATTCCTCGTCTAGTAGCTCAATATCATTAGCCTCTAAAGTGAGTAATTCATTTGTAGTTAATCCTTCTTTTTCCCACGCTATAACTCCTCCATTAATATAACCTAATACATTATCATATCCAATTCTGGATAAACGAGTAATAGTCTCTTCTTCTCTTCCTTCTGGAGTAATCAAAATTATTTTCTGATTTATGTTTTCTATTAATGCACCAACCCATGGAGCAAACGCCCCATCTAATCCAATAAATATGGAACCTGTAATATGCTTTTCTGAAAACTCTTTAGGGCTTCTAACATCTAAAAATAAAATATCATCTATCGCTAAGTAATATTGAAATTGAGTAGCTGTTATAGCTGTCAATCCCTTTGAAAGGAGTTCTCCGATTGGAGTATTAACCTTTTTATTCATCAATGCGTTCTTAGGGAAATACTGTGGTGGATCTGTTAGTCCATCTAAAATTTGCTTTACGAATTCTTCTTTAGATAAATTTGGATTTAAAGCATAATTGACTCTCTTTTGGTTACCTAAAGTATCGAATGTTTCATTACTCATATTTTTTCCACAAGCCGATCCTTTACCGTGATTTGGATAAATAATGATATTATCTGGAAGCTTCATTATCTTTTCATGTAATGAAGTGTATAATTTTTCAGCTAAACTTTCTTTAGTTATTGAAGATGAAACGGCTAAATCTGGTCTTCCTACATCTCCAATAAATAATGCATCCCCAGAAAAAAGACAGTATTCATTACCTAATTTATCAATTAACAAAAATGAAGAAGATTCTAGTGTATGTCCTGGAGTATGTAGTAATTTTAGTATAACATCACCTAATATAAAATCCTCATTATCTTTTCCTTCATGAAATTCAAAATCTGCTGTTGCAGTTGGTCCATAAACAATTGTAGCGCCTGTTTCTTTAGCTAAGTCTACATGTCCACTAACGAAATCGGCATGGAAGTGTGTAAGAAAAATATACTTGATAGTTACTGCATCCCTTTTTGCCATTTCTATATAAGGAGTAATATCTCTAAGTGGATCAATAATTGCTGCTTCACCATTTGAAGCTATAAAATATGTAGCCTCTGCTAAACATTTTGTATATAACTGTTCTATTTTCATAGTTGATAACTTAAGCATCAAATGTAGTTTTAAAATAACTTTGTAACTATGATATTTATCAGCTCATTTCTTAAATTATCAGGTGATTTTGTTTAAAATATTATTATGAAAGTACTTGTTTTTAGCACGAGGAATTTAGATTCTTATATAATTGATTTTAATACATCACCAACACTATAAGCAACTATTGCAGCTATCCCTCCTAATAACAAAGTTTCAATGACTCCCTTTATAAGGTTATTTTTATTTGCATATGATTTTAATACACCAATAACTAAAAACCCTAATACTGTTAAGCATGAAGAAATGAAAAATAAATTATATGTTATTGGATACACATAATCTATTATATAAATAAGTATGGGGATAATTCCAATAGCTAAAAAGGATACATAAGTTGTAGCTCCAACCCAAAGTGGTTTTTTATTATTATTAATGTTTAAATTTGCTACATTATTTGTTTTTGTTGACAAATAGGCTCCTACAGACATAGCAAAGCCATCTGCTAACAAATTAGCTAAACCAAGAACTATTATTATAGAACTATTTAAATTAGCACCAACAGAACCTGCTACAACGGCAAAAGTAGTTATACAACCATCAAACCCACCGTATACAAATTCACCTAGGTAGGTTTCGAAATAATGTAAAAAAATACTTTTCTTTTTAGAACTATCCATTCAATATTAATATTGCTTTATAATTTTTGATTTATGTTTTTTTCAGATAAATAATAATCAGTAATGTATTCTCTTAATTGTTCTTTTGTTGTTTCTATATAGTAAGTCCCTGTATAAGATGGGCAAACGACACAATCGTCAAAATAAAATCTAATTTTATCACCATCAATAGTAAAATTGTCTCTATACATTTCAAAATCTCCACCTGAAATTTCCCAACAATCATAATACATCACACCAGAATTAATACTAGATGTTATTAATTTATTTAAATGAGCTAAAACAGCTTTTTCTGAATTAGGCTTAAAATATTTTTTAAAACGTATAATTTTGGCATTATCAAAATCATAGTTAACAGTTTTAAAACTAACATTACTGTGCATTGATTCAGAATAAAAATTTTCTATAACAAAAACCGTACTTAAAATTTTTCGATTCTCTTTAAAGGCATAATTTATTTTACTTTTTTGCTTATGAGTTTCAATAGTATCACACAACGGAATAAATTCTTCATTCTCTTTCATTAAAAAGATCGTTTTTTCAACTAATTCATTTTTTATATAATTATTAAAATTTGAATAATTACCACTTACGGCTTCATTTAAAACTGGATAATGAAAATCTAATATTGTTTTTTCATTTTCTTCCAGTATATGCTTTTCTAAAACTATTTTTTCGGGCTTATCAGCAGATATAAGCGTATTTAATTGCAAAATTTTATTAGAGGACTTATCATTTAATTCCTCATCTTTAATGATTTCATTTTCTATAGTAGTACTTTGTTTGCAACCAAGTGTTATTAATAAAGCAATTGATAAAAATGATTTAAATTTCATGTGTATAAATTTGTATTAAAAATAATATAAATATTTCATTTTAGATATGATAAATATCGTATGTCATAAAAAATGATTGTATTACCTTTAAGATAACTAATTGATTCATAAATGAAAAAGATACTATATAACACCGATTTTTCTGACTGTTCAATAAATGCATTTGTTTATGCATTACATCTTGCAGACCAATTTAATGCAGAAATTATTACACTACACACCTATTCAAGGCCTATAATTGGATCGATGTATTTGCCCAATACCTATCAAAATATTTATGCACATCTAGAAACAGATGAATTTGACATGTTTAAAGACACTTCAAAACTACTCCATATAATTGCAAAGAAGTATCAAAAAGAACATATTACAAATACATTTTTAATGGTTGAGGAAGACACTCATGATGGTATGTTGCGAACTATAAAGAAGGAGGGTATTGATATTGTAGTTATGGGAACTAAAGGTGCTTCAGGTTTAAAAGAAGTTTTTATGGGTTCGGTAACTAGCCATTTAATGGAGCAATCACCTTGTCCTGTACTTGCAATCCCAGAAAATGCTGATTATAATGATGGTATTAAAAATATATTGTTTTCATCTGATTTTTACCCTGAAGATATTTCATCATTAAAATACGCTTTAGATTTCTCGGAGAATTTAAATGCACATTTTGAATGTATAAATACTGCTATAGATTATTCTGATTATAAAGAAAAAATAATAGAAAATTGGAGTAATAAATTACAATTTACTAAATATAAAAACCTTAATTTTTCGATTATTGATGCAAGTTCTTTTTCAGAAATTAATGATTACATCAATACTAATAATATAGATTTACTAATTACAACTATTTATAAAAATAATTTTATAGAAAATCTTTTTCATTATAGCTTAGCGAAACGGTTGGCACATCATAGCACAATACCAGTGTTGACAATTCCAAATAAAAAATAGTATCGATGAAATTAACGGTAAGTATTTATTTTAATAATGATTTAATAAATACTTTATTAAATCTGTAGTAGTTACAATCCCAACTAACTTACCCCCTTCTTCTACTGGAAGTGCATGAAAACTTTCTTTAGCCAAAATTTTAGCTACATCATAAATTGTGTCGGTTGATTTTACTGTTGTTACGTTTGTTACCATAACTTGCTGTAGACTAAACATGTTATATATTATAGTTTCCACATGGTTCTCTTCTTCATCAATTGCGTCTGCAAAGCTAATTCTCAACAAGTCAGTATAACTCAATATACCTTCAATAATGTTATTATTCACAACAGGAATATGTCTAATATTATGTTTTTTAAATAGCTCTTCTGCTTTCTCTAAAGTGTCATTTATATTTAAAAGCACTAAGTTATTAGTCATTATCGTTGATACAGGTACATTTTTTTTCATAATAAAGATTATATTTTCTTTTACTTAAAAGAACGTTAGCTATTAATTTTAATAGATGATTACTATTAAATACTTCTATAAAGTTCCTAAAAACCAAAGGATGTTACTATGATATAAATCAGTTTTGTTAGAAAAATTAATCCATTAAAATTGCTTGTTCTGGTAAAATAAACAGAGGTGTTTTTAAATGATAACTCACCTTACGTATGTGTGAACTATGAATTAATTTTTGTAAAATAGTTTTCTCTTTTTTTATCATTATTAATAAATCAATTTGTAAGAACTCTAATAGGCAACTTAATGCATGATCTAAAGGGACACTTGTAACTTTATGTGTAGAGATATTAAATGGTTCTAATATTTTATGTAGTTCAACTTTATTCAATAACTGCTGTTCTGTATACTCTTTAAATTCTTCATTAACATAGAGTGTATAGATTGAAGGTGTAAAAGTTTTTAACATCTGAATTAACGGATGTAATGTTATTGGTAAATAGTTTACTTTGTAATCTACTGAAAATAGCACCTTTTCTATTGGAGTAATAATAGTTCCTTTCGGTATTGCCAAAATTGGGATATCTATTTTATTAATTATTTTAGCAGCTGTACTTCCTAGAAAAACTTGTTTTGCACCTGTAGCACCTGTCGTACCCATTAATAATATTTCAATATCTTCTTTTTTACAATATTTAGTGATAGCGTCAAAAAAAGAATCAAACAAATACTCTGCTTTAAACTGATGATTAACATTTGTATTTAAGTTATTAACTCGACCTAACAGTTCTCCTAACTTTTTTCTTGAATTACCTAATAAAGCTGATTGCATATTTTCCCCTGGGGTACTCGTTATTAAATCATCTAGCATTAAACCTCTACTGTCTTTAATATGCAACAAGTGAAAATTTACTCCCTCATTCACAAAAAAATTCATAGCATATAAAATTGCTTGAAAAGAGTTTTCTGAAAAGTCTGTTAATAATACAATTTGTTTCATTCCTTATATCCTATTTATTAATTTTACCAATAGCGCAACTTATAAATGATTTGGCTTTCAAACCCAATGAATTTTCTTCTTCAACAACAGGGTAACCCAAACTTTTTAATTTTTGACAAACAACTTTCTTATCAACTTCAGTTAAGAAATTGAATGACACTTGTGAGGTTTCCACATTTATTTGTACATCGCTTATATTATCTAAGCCATTTAAACTCGAAATAATTGTATGAGCACATCCACCACACTTTAAATTCTGTATTACTTTTGTAATTTTCATTTTACTTAATAATTATATATAAAGTTAAGCATTTTCGTTCGGGATGATAGTGATATATATCAGTAAATGATCAGACACACAAAATACTAATATGATCTTTATCAGTGATATAAAGTAAAAAAAGTATTAAATTTATATAAATACCTATCGTAATGGTTAAATCTATCCAAATTTTTAAGCAAGTACGATCTTTTACCATAGAGATTGGAGCCCTTGCCTATTTTGGAATTCGTTTTTTTAAATCACTCTTTAAACCTCCTTTTGAATTTAGAGAGTTATTACGACAATGCTATCTAATTGGATATAAATCTTTGTTTTTAGTTAGTTTAACAGGATTTATTATTGGTTTAGTTTTAACCTTACAAACTCGTCCTACTTTATTAGAATTTGGAGCAGCATCATGGATGCCAGCCATGGTAGGTATTTCCATCATACGTGAAATAGGACCTATGATAACAGCACTAGTTTGTGCAGGGAAAATAGGTTCGAGTATCGGAGCTGAATTGGGATCTATGCGTGTTACAGAACAAATTGATGCTATGGAAGTTTCTGGTACTAATCCGTTTAAATACTTAATAGTTACACGTGTTTTAGCCATTACATTAATACTACCTTTACTCGTAATTATAGCAGACTTTTTAGCTTTATATGGTTCTTTTTTAGTAGAACATTTTAAAGGTAATGTTTCCATGCAACTTTACTTTAATGAAGTAATTGACGCGTTAAAATTTGAGGATGTTTTTCCTGCAACTATCAAAACATTCTTTTTTGGTTTTGCAATAGGACTAGTTGGGTGTTTTAAAGGTTTTTATTCTAAAAAAGGTACTGAAGGAGTTGGTTATGCCGCAAATTCTGCTGTAGTACTCTCTTCTATCTTATTATTTATTTTAGACTTTATAGCCGTATTTGTAACCGATCTTTTTTTTGAGTTATGAAAATAATATCAGACATATACCCAAAGGCACTTGAAATTAAAAACTTATTTAAAAATTTTGGGAGTAATACTGTACTTAATGGTTTTAACTTAACTCTAAAACAAGGAGAAATATTAGTGGTTATGGGAAAATCCGGATGTGGTAAATCGGTAATGCTAAAAACTCTAGTAGGACTTATTGAACCAGACACCGGATCAATTCATGTTATGGGAAAAAATATTGCCATTCTTACCGAGGAAGTATTGGATGAACTACGCGCCGATATTGGGTTTCTTTTTCAAGGTAGTGCTTTATATGATTCTATGACAGTACGAGAAAATTTAGAGTTTCCCTTAAGACGACACACTCATAAAATGAATAAAAATATTGATATTGAAACTTTGGTAATTGAAGCTTTAGATGATGTTGGCCTTACTGACACAATAGATTTAATGCCAAGTGAATTATCAGGAGGTATGAAAAGAAGGGTGGCATTAGCCAGAGCACTGATTTTAAAACCTAAAATAATATTATACGATGAGCCTACAAGTGGATTAGATCCAATTACCTCAAAGGAAATTATTATCTTAATGAAAAAAATACAGCAAAAATATAATACATCATCCATAATTATTACTCATGATGTAGATTGTGCAAGAGCTATTTCAGATAGAATGATTTTATTAATCAATGGTACTAACTATACTAATGGAACCTATCAAGAATTGATACAATCCAATGACCCAGAAGTTAAAGCATTTTTTAAGCACTAATTATGAAACAAGAAACAAACAAACAGAAATTAAGATTAGGCCTTTTTATAATTGGAGGTACATTATTATTTATTATTGCTATTTATGCTATTGGACAAAAACAAAATTTATTTAGTAATTCATTTATTATAAAAACTGAATTTAATAATATTAATGGATTACAAAAAGGGAGTAATGTCCGATTTTCTGGAATTGATGTCGGTACTGTTTCAACTATACAAATGTTAAATGACTCTATTATAACGGTTGAAATGAATATTGAAAAAAACATAACCCAACATATTAAAAAAAATGCTATTGCTTCAATTGGCTCAGATGGACTAGTTGGTAATATGCTCATTAATATTTTCCCTAGACATGGAAATTCAGTACCCATTGAAAAAGGAGATATCATTGAATCTTATAGTAAAGTTAGTGCTGACGAAATTCTAAACACGCTGAGTGCTACAAACGAAAATGCTGCTATATTAATGTCTAATTTAATAAAAATAACAAATAGGATAAACGATGGGAAAGGTACTTTAGGTGTATTATTGAATGATACCATAATGGCAAATAATTTAAAACAGTCTATTCATAACCTTAATACCATAAGCAATGGAGCTAATAATTCAGTAAACGAGTTTAATGAAATTTTAAAATCTTATAAAAAGAATGAAAACAGTATCGCAGGAATTTTATTGAATGATACCATTTCAGGGAAACAATTTAAAAACACTTTAAGTACCGTTAATTTAGTAAGTAAAAGACTAGATAGTACCGTTAATAATTTAAATCAATTAATTAAGGGTATAAGCTCTAGTGATGGTGCGGTAAATTATATAACTAAAGACTCCGTACTGATTAATGATTTGAAAAAATCAATAAAGAACATTAATGAAGGTACTTATAAGTTTAATGAAAACATGGAAGCACTCAAACATAACTTCTTATTCAGAAAATATTATAAGAAGAAATAAAAAATGGATTGTTTGATATTCAAAAGCTCCAAATAATCATATTTGAATATATACTTTTATACTTATTCTATGTAAGATATATATATAATTCTAAATTACTAATTTCTAAAATCGTGCATTACCAATACCGGAACCTTTGTATGATATGTAATGTTTTTTACTAATGGACGTGAAAATAAATTATCCAAAATAGTGTGTTTTTTATTAATAAAAGCAATCATATCTATACTTTTCTCCGCTACAAAGTTACTTATAGCAAGTTCTTTTTCATTACCTTCTATGTCATGAAATGTATGAATGACATCTTCAAAATATTCATTTAACATGTTCTTATGTCTCAACTGATTATCATCTAACTGTCGTTCATTATCAATGTGTAATATTCTAATACTAGCGCTGCTTTTTTTGGATAACTCACTTAAATAAGCTAACTCTCTTTTCTTAAAATGAGTTTTATAACTACTTGGAAATACAATTTCATTTAAAGAAGAGAACTTTGCGTTTTCTGGTACAACTAAAACGGGGCAATTACGTGACTTTTCCATTACCTGAATTGCTAAGCTACCGTAAACAATACGTTTCATACCTGTTTCCCCTTTGGTCCCCATTATAACCAAATCTACATCATAATCCTCTATAGCTTTCTTTATTGCTATTAAAGGGTCTTCATATGAAGCAATAGTCTCAAAAACATGACTTCCTGTTAACCCTTTCTCATGAATGAACTTTTTTACTAATCCAATTAAATCATTATCAATTTCCTTTTTTTTAGCATCAAAAACATTCATTTCAAAATGCAACATTTGTAAACTATCAACATCATAACTAGGCATTGAAAAAGCATTTAAAATATAAAATTGACAGGAATCATTTTTATATAAATCCAAAGCATAATTTATAGCATTTAAGGAATTATTAGAAAAATCTGTTGGAAGTAAAATTTTCTTTCTCATAACTTACACACTGGTTTTAAGCAAATTACCTTAGTAAAGTTACGAAGAATTCAGCTAATATATTATGATAAATATCAATTCAAGTCATTCATTAAATGAGTATATTTATATATAAAAACACTAATGGCAAATTCTTTTAAATCTATTATAAATACTCAAACACCAGTTCTAATTGATTTTTATGCCACTTGGTGTGGCCCATGTAAAACTTTAAGTCCAATACTTGATAGTCTTAAAAAAGAATTAGGTTCTAATATAAAAATATTAAAAATTGATGTGGATAAAAATCAACCACTCGCACAAAAAAACAATGTAAAAGGAGTGCCCACTTTATTATTATTCAAAAATGGAAAACAAGTATGGAGACAATCTGGCATTGTTTCAAAAAACGATTTAATACAAGTTATAAATTCTAATTAATAATGAACATTAACCAATATATAGATCATACTATACTAAAACCTACGACCTTGATTACAGATATAGAAAAACTATGTAAAGAGGCAATTACTCATAATTTTTATGCCGTTTGTATAAATAGTTGTTATGTAAGCTTATCTAATGGAATTCTTAAAAATAGTCCAGTAAAAATTGCAAGTGTGATAGGTTTTCCTCTTGGAGCCAATACTACCAGATCAAAAATATTTGAAGCAAATGATTGCATAAATGTTGGAGCTACAGAAATAGATATGGTATTAAACATAGGCTTATTAAAATCAGGATATAATAAATTAGTAGAAGACGAAATTTCAGAAATCAAAAAAGCTATCGGATCCAATACACTAAAAATAATTTTTGAAAATTGCTATTTAACTAATGACGAAAAAATAACAGGCTGTAAAATAGCACTTAATGCAGGTGCAGATTATATTAAAACATCTACAGGATTTGGAATAGGAGGAGCAACTGTTGATGATATTAAGCTCATGAAAAATACTGTTAAAGATCAAATAAAAATTAAAGCTTCTGGAGGTATTAAAGATTTTAAAACTGCAAAAAAATATCTCGATTTAGGAGTAAGCAGAATTGGGACTTCTTCAGGAGTAGCAATTATGAATCACAAAATAAAATTATGAGCATACATATAAAAGCCAAAAAAGGAGATATTGCAGAAACTGTTTTGTTACCAGGAGATCCGATGCGAGCTAAATGGATTTCGGAAACCTTTTTAGAAGATGCCGTTTGTTACAATAAAGTAAGAGGCATGTATGGATACACGGGGTATTACAACAATCATAGAATATCTGTGCAAGGAACTGGAATGGGGATTCCCTCCTCTTTAATTTATTTTCATGAATTGATTAACGATTATGATGTTAAAAATTTAATTAGAGTTGGTTCTGCTGGCTCATATCAAAAAGATATTAACGTCAGAGATATAGTTATAGCAATGGCAGCATCTTCCACTTCAGGAATTAATAATTCTCGATTTTTAAATGCTGACTTCGCTCCTACAGCAAATTTTGAATTATTTATGAAAGCTGCTCTTTATGCCAAAGAGCATAATATCAATATTAAAGCAGGAAACATATTATCGGCAGATGAATTTTATAGTGATGATTTTAATGACTATAAAAAATGGAGCGATTTTGGAATTTTGTGTGTAGAAATGGAAACTGCTGGACTATACACAATAGCAGCTAAGTATCAAGTAAATGCGTTATCAATTTTAACGATATCGGACTCATTGGTAACTGGAGATAGGACAAGTGCTGAAGAACGAGAAAAAAGTTTTAACGCTATGATAGAGATAGCTTTAAATTCAATATAATTATGCAAAAAGATAAATACAAAGTTTTCTTTCAAAAAACAGGAAAAATTTTATTTGCTATTGCAATGGCAGATAGAAAAATTGCACCAAAGGAATATGAAGCTTTACAAGCTTTAATTAAAGAGGAGATGAAATTATCTTATTTAAAGGGAGATGAAATAAAACATATCAATCAACTAAAAAATGTGTTTGATTGGATGATGCTAAACCCAAAATCAGCTGATGAAATTTTAACAGAATACAAAAAATTTAAAAATGAAAATAAAGAATTTTTCACGCCAGAAATTAAAGATTTTATTTATAAAACAGCGAATAGAATTGCAGGAAGTTACGCAAATAAAAATAAATCTGAATTAATTGTTTTAGCTAAACTTCATTTTATTTTAAAGGATTAGTATCAATCTATCACTCTTTTAATTTTAAATTCCTTCTTTTGATTGTCCTTGAAGATTTCTACGTGGCAAACATTCGTATTACTTTCATCTATTAGAAGTTTTACTTTATATGTTTTTCCAGAATCCGAATTATAAATGCTCCCTCCTGATAACTTCCCTTCCCTAAAATGTAAATTCTTTAAAATAATCAATCCTATAATGGCTCTTTTTCTAAGCTTTAGATTTGGATTACTATTATCCAAACCATCCCTGTTATATAGCGGAAATATAGAGCGTTGTATTATTCTACCTTCAAAAACATCTCCATCTTTATATATTTCTATAACGGAACCACCTGTTAATTTCCACTTGCCTAAATACAAATCGGGGTTTATAGAGTTTACAAATAAAAAGAATATAATAACTACACAATGTTTCATTAAAACAAATCTACTATAAGTAAACTATATAAATGAAAAAGTTAGTGACATAATTTTGGGGCTACAGAGAGAAGTAAACTATTATCTGATGGTGATATGTATGGTATATCTAAACCTAAGCCTCTTACTATAAATAACACTCCAATTACTACTACAAATATTGGAATAGCTTTCTGTAGTTTATTTCTAAATGTATTGGAGAAAGCATCTTTTACATAAATTAAAACACTTAATAATGGTACAGTTCCTAATCCATACAAAAACATATATAACGTAGATTCAAATAAACTCTCCATTGCAATTGCTCCTACTAATGCTAAATAGACCATACCACAAGGTAGAAATCCATTAAAAAAACCAATTGTGAAAATAGCATAATAGGATTCTTTTTTAAGATATAATCCTAGTTGTAACTTTAATTTATTTAAAATCGTTGTTAATGGTGATGCTTTAAAAGTTAACGTATGACTAATTTTTGGAAACACAACTAATAAAATCATTATTATCCCAATGATTATTGATAGTTGTTGTTGTACCCCTGTTAAAAGTAAACCTTTCCCTACAAACCCAAATACCGTACCTAATAAACTATAAGTAACGATTCTTCCTAAATGGTATAATATTATTTGAACGTGTTTTTTAGTAGTGTTTGATTTGCAAACGGGTAATATCATCGCTATAGGCCCACACATTCCAATACAATGTAAACTGCCTAATAAGCCTAATATGAATCCCGCAAAAACCATTTATAAATTGATTTTTTTCTTGACTAAATAGGTTGTTCCTTGATAAGTGAAATCTATTATAATGTTCCAACGACCACCAACAAGATCTTTTTTCGGTAAAAATAAGATGTTGGAAGAAATCGATAAAGGAATTTCTATATCCAATTTCTTGTTAGATGGTCTGTACAGGAACACTTTTCCTTTAATATTTTTTGGTTTTAATTCTGAGGGGAAAGTTATTGATACCCCTTCCTCTTTTTGTTCAAATTGAATAGGTTCACTTAGCAACTTTAAATTTTGTTCTTTATCAATTTCTTTTTGAAAAACCAATTCATTTTTATAATATTCTGTAGCAACTAAATCATGATCGTATTTTGAATTGACAGACATTTTTATCACAAAAAACAAAATAAACCCCATAAATGCTACTATAGCAATTACAATAGATGTTCCCCAGTTAATTTTCATAGCTACTCTTTTATATTTATTTAAATCTTCTTGGTCCAAGAAAATTTGTAGACGTAGTTTCTATTTGTTTACCATTTGCAAAAACCCCTACCTTGATTTTTTCTCTGTCTTTATGTAATTCACTTTTAGGTATTTCAACAAACAACGTTCCTGAAGCCAAGCTCTGGGACTCTAGTTGTATACCAGATAAACCAACAACATTTATTTCTCCCTTATGGGATAGTAACTTAAATTCTAAACCTTTTATATCTTCACTTGTCTTATTTACAAGCTTATATCGAAAAACATTACTAATAATGTTGTTTGCTTTCTTCTCATATAACTGTCCTGGTAACTTGATAAGTGAAGCTTCAATATCATTTCGTAGAAACAACATAACTGTCATAATTCCTATCAGAAGTATTAAAACTGCAGAATAAGCTTTGTTTCTTGTGGTAAATACTACTTTTTCTCCTTTACTAATATTATCTTCTGAGTCATAACGGATTAAACCTTTTGGTAAATTCACTTTCTCCATCATAAAATCACAAGCATCAATACAGGCTGTACAATTTACACATTCCAATTGAGTACCGTTTCTTATATCAATCCCAGTTGGACAAACTTGTACACACTGATCACAATCTATACAATCTCCCTTACCACTTTCGGGTCTATCTTCATTCTTTTTAAACTTAGCTCTACCCTCTTGCTTTTCTCCTCTAACATAATCATAAGCTATGTTAATTGTTTTATTATCAAGCAATACTCCTTGCAACCTCCCATACGGGCAAGCTATTATACATACTTGCTCTCTAAACCAAGTAAATACCATAAAGAAAATAGTTGTAAAAATTAACAACGCAATTAGTGTACTAATATGCTTTGTTGGTTCTACAAAAATGTATTGTAATAAGACATCACTTCCAATAAAATAAGCTAAGAATACATTAGCTATAACAAAAGAGATAATAAAAAATATAAAATATTTTAAACTACGTTTTCTTATCTTTTCAGAAGTCCAAGATTGCTTGCCTAGTCTAATTTGAGCTCCTCTATCTCCTTCTATAGCATACTCTATCTTTCTGAAAACCATTTCCATAAAAATAGTTTGAGGGCAAACCCACCCACAAAATATTCTACCAAAAACTACAGTAAACAAAACCACAAAAACTACTCCAATAATCATTGCCATAACGACTAAATGAAAATCTTGTGGCCAGAAAGGCAATCCAAAAATGTTGAATTTTCTTTCTAACACATTAAACAGTAAAAACTGATTACCATTAATTTTTATAAAAGGAAAAGAAAACAAGCACAACAATAAAACCCAACTTATTTGTGTACGGTATTTATAGAATTTTCCAGAAGGTTTTTTAGGGTATATCCATTGACGTTTACCATCATCGGTAATAGTCCCTATGGAATCTCTAAATACATCTTTTCCTTGTTCAGCCATTTAATTTATTTATTTAGCTGTTTTGTCTACCCATATTTCACCTTCTGCTTTTTTAGCATCAGGAGGATTTGTACCGGCTAAAGTTGTAATATATGAAGCAACTTGTTGAATATCGAAAGATTTCAACCCGTTTTTTGACCAAGGTTCCATTCCTTTTCCAGGTCTACCACCTTCAGAAATAGTTTTAAATATATTATTTATTCCACCACCTAAAATCCAGCTATCATCTGTTAAATTAGGCCCGATACTACCTCCACCATCTAGTTTGTGACAAACCGCACAGTTTTGAGTAAATATTTCTTTTCCTTTAGCGATATCCGAAGGATCTTTAAGAATACTAGCTGTACTATAGTCAACTAAATTCTTTGCTGTCTTTTTATATTCTTCAAGATCTATCTTAGCTTGAGCCATTTCTGTTTCAAACTCTTCAGCTTGTGTTTCACCACCAAACACATGATATTTTGCCATGTACACTACTGCAAAAATAATGGTAGCATAAAAACCCCATACCCACCATGGTGGTAAGGCATTATCAAGTTCTTTAATACCATCATAATTATGATTTAAAACAATTTCGTGTTCTTCATCAATTGGTTTGGCATTAGTTGCTTCTTTATAAAACTTAGAAATCCAAGAAGGTTTATTCACCGCTGCTTCCTGTTTAGCCTTTTGTTCTTCCTCAGTAAGTAATCGCCAAGCAATAGCATTAATAGCTGCATTACACGCTTCAAAAGTAATGATAACCAATAATATTAAGACAAGTAAGCCTAATACTTCAGAATACTTCATGAAAGCTGGTAATTCACCAGAATCAATAAAATATTCTAATAGTAATGCTGATCCAAAAAAGAAGACTGGAATTCTTATATATGCTGGAAAATATTTTTTCATAATTGTAGTATATTTTAATGATCTAATGGTAATTGACTTACTTTATCTATATATGTTTTTTTAGACTTAATAACCCACCAAAACAGCGCGATAAAAAAACCAAAAAAGATCAATAAAGACATGATTGGATAAATTTCTATCCCATCAATAGTTTCCATATGATGTTTTATAAACTTTAACATAATTTTTATTTATTAATTTGAGCTGTTTCTTTTACTTTAATATCAGTTCCTAAACGTTGTAAATAAGCTATTAAAGATATTATCTCTCTATCTTTCAATGGAACAAAGCTACTTCCTACTTCTGCTTGTTCTTCAGTAAACGAAGATTTTATATCATCATTAGTTAATAAATCATTAGCTATTTCAGTTGCTTGTTTGTCTATTAATGTAGCTACATTAGCAATCTCTTCATCGGTATATGGAACCCCTAGAGTTACCATTGCTTCCATTTTAGATTTAGTAAGAGAATAATCTTGCTTATCTGAAATTAACCAAGTGTAACGAGGCATGATAGATTTTTCTTCAATGGCTTGTGGATCATACATATGGTTAAAGTGCCATACATTAGATTTTTTACCACCTTCACGATGTAAATCTGGTCCTGTACGTTTAGACCCCCATAAAAATGGATGATCGTATACAAACTCTCCAGCCTTAGAATACTCACCATAACGCTCTACTTCAGACCTAAATGGCCTAATCATTTGTGAGTGACAAGACACACAACTTTCTCTAATATAAATATCTCTACCTTCTAATTCTAAAGGAGTATATGGTTTAACACTAGATATTGTTGGTATATTTGAATCCACCATTATGGTAGGCACTATTTGAATAACACCACCAATTAATATAGCTATAGTAGCTAATATTGATAATTGAACTGGTTTACGTTCTAACCAAACATGGAATGTTTCACCTCTTAATCGACCTTTGCTAATTTTCTGTAAAACTGGAGCTTCAGCCAATTCATCAGTTACTTCAGAACCAGATTTTACAGTTCTAACCATATTCACAAGCATCACAATTGCTCCAAGAATATACATAGACCCTCCAATCATACGCATCCAGTACATAGGCATTATTTCTACTAGCGTATCAACAAATGTATACACTAATGTTCCTTCTGGAGAAAATTGCTTCCACATTTCTGCTTGTACAAATCCAGCTACATACATCGGTAATGCATACAGTATAATACCTAATGTTCCTAACCAAAAGTGTGTATTAGCTAATTTTATAGAATGTATTGTAGTTTTAAACATTCTTGGTACTAACCAATAAACCATACCAAATGCCATAAAACCATTCCAAGCTAGTGCTCCAACATGCACGTGAGCAACAATCCAATCCGTATAGTGTGCGATTGCATTTACGTTTTTCAAAGCTAACATAGGTCCTTCAAAAGTAGCCATACCATATCCTGTAATAGCTACTACAAAAAATTTCAATACCGGATCTACTCGTACTTTATCCCAAGCACCACGTAGGGTTAATAATCCATTTATCATACCTCCCCAAGATGGAGCTAATAACATTATTGAGAATGCAACACCTAAATTTTGTGCCCAATCTGGTAAAGCAGTGTATAATAAGTGATGTGGTCCTGCCCATATATAAATAAATATTAATGACCAAAAGTGTACAATTGATAGTTTGTAAGAATAAACAGGTCTATCTGCTGCTTTAGGAACAAAATAATACATTAGTCCCAAAAATGGAGTCGTCAAAAAGAAAGCAACGGCATTATGGCCGTACCACCATTGAACTAAGGCATCTTGCACTCCTGCGTAAACAGAGTAACTTTTAAGAAAAGAAACAGGCAACTCTATATTGTTAAAAATATGCAATACTGTAACTGTAACAAAAGTTCCTAAATAAAACCAAATAGCAACATATAAATGACGTTCTCTACGTTTTAAAATAGTCCAAATCATGTTCACTCCAAAAGCAACCCAAACTAAAGCAATAGCAATATCAATTGGCCACTCTAATTCAGCATATTCTTTACTAGATGTATATCCCAATGGTAAAGTGATTGCTGCTGCAACTATTATAGTTTGCCAACCCCAGAAGTTAAATTTACTTAAAAAGTCACTTGCCATTCTAGTTTTCAACAAGCGTTGTAAAGAATAATATACTCCTGCATACATAGCGTTACCAACAAAAGCGAAAATTACTGCATTGGTATGTAATGGTCGTAACCTACCAAAACTTAACCAGGGTATACCATCTGTTAAGTTTGGGAAAATAAATAATAGTGCTAGTAATAAACCAACACTCATACCAACTAACCCCCATAATATTGTGGCGTAAATAAAGTTTTTTACAATTTTGTTGTCATAGTAAAATTGCTGTAGTTCCATAAAGTTTTATGATTTGTTTTTTTTTTCAGGGGATTCAACAACTATTTCATCATCAAAAAGTATTCGCACCGAAGGTGTGTATGAGTCATCATACTGTCCGTTTTTTACAGCATATATAAATGCTGCAAAAAATAAAACTGCTACAATAATACTTATGGTGATTAAAATGTATATCACTCCCATATCTTAATTTTTACCTAAAACAAAATTAGGTTATGGGGGCTACCTAAACTATGACATTTGTCAGTTTTACAAATGTTTTCTATTCTAATTTAATAGGCAGTGTTTTGGGAATATTATTCTAATATGTATATAAAAAATTGTTAAGTATTAACTTTAGAATAATTAAAAATTATGAGCTATAACTTATGTTTTTGAGTAATTATATTTGATACAACAGTTACAAGTGCGACAACCGAAATGGAACTTACAGGCATTAAAATTGCCGCTATAATTGGTGATAGATTACCACTTACCGCATAAGACAAGCCTACTATATTATATAAAAATGAAAGTACAAAACTAGCTATAATTAATTGTTTTGATTGAATTCCTATTCGTAATAAACTAGGGATTTTATTAAACTTTGTTGCATCCAAAATAGCATCACAAGCAGGTGAAAAAACATTAACATTTTCTGCTATAACAATACCAACATCACTTTGTGCTAATGCCCCGGAATCGTTTAACCCATCTCCTATCATTAATACTTGCTCACCTTGTTTTTGCAATAATTTTATATATTCTAATTTATCTTCTGGCTTTTGTTGAAATAATAATTGAGTCTGTTTTGGTAATAAGTCCTTTAAATACTCTCTTTCTCCTTCATTATCACCTGATAAAACTACTAATTTATGTTGTTTTGTTAAACTATCAAAAACGGGTAATACAGCTTCTCTATACTTATTTTTAAAGATGTATTTTCCAAATATATGTTCATTAATAGATACATAAACAATAGTTTTATTAGTGCTACTAACATTAGCATCTAGGAATGAAGCTGAACCTAATTTAATGCTTCTACCTTCTACTTTTCCTGTAATCCCTTTACCCGTAATCTCTTTAAATTCCTTTACATCAAGGCTTCTTGAAATATCTAAATACTCATATAATATCCTACTTAAAGGATGATTAGATATTCGCAATACAGACTTAATAGCTATCAAATCTACTTCCGATAAACCCTCTCCTTCATATTCAATAATACTTTCTTGACTTTGAGTTAACGTTCCCGTTTTATCAAAAACTACCGTTGATATTTTTGCCAAAGACTCTATTACTTCGGCATTTTTTAAGTAAATTTTTTTTCTTCCTAAAATACGCAACATATTACCTAAAGTAAATGGAGCAGATAATGCTAAAGCACATGGACATGCAACAATCAATACTGCGGAAACTGCATTAATTATCACAGATGAGTCTACCAGATACCAATACAATCCAGTTAATAGGGTTATACTTAAAATGATTATGGTAAAATACTTGCTTATTTTATCTGTTAATGACTCTAACTGATCTTGTTTATTAACCTTAAAAACATCATTACTCCATAGTTGTGTTAAATAACTCTGAGAGATCGATTTTGTTGCTTCAACTTCTAATAACCCTTCTGTTTGTTTACCACCAGCAAATAATTTATCTCCAGATATTTTTTTAATAGGTTTAGCCTCACCAGTAACAAAACTATAATCAATACGCGCTTCTCCTTTAATCAAGATAGAGTCAACAGGGATTAATTCTTGGTTCCTAACTAAAAGTCTATCTCCTTTTTTAATTTCATGTACAGATATTGAGCTTTCCTCTTCTCCATTAATTTTCGTAACAGCTATAGGAAAATACGATTTATAATCGCGTTCGAAAGACAAAAAACTATAAGTTTTTTGTTGAAAAAACTTTCCTAATAATAAAAAGAAAACCAATCCGCATAGACTATCTAAAAACCCTTGACCTGAGTACATAGTAATGTCATAAACACTTCTAAAAAACAAGACTAAAATACCTAAAGCTATAGGAACATCTATGTTTAAAATTTTATACTTTAATCCTTTATATGCCGATATAAAATAATCTTGCGCAGCATACAATACTACTGGTAAAGAAAACACAAGCATAATTTGACGAAAGAATGGTTTGTACTGGTTGAGCCAAAACTCATTCAATTCAAAATACTCAGGAAAAGATAGAAACATTACATTTCCAAAAGCGAACCCAGCAGTTACTAATTTAAATAACAGGGAATAATCTATCTTGTTCTTCTTCTTTTTTGCATCATCTAAACTTATATAGGGATCGTATCCAATACTAGAGAGCAATTCTACAATTTTTCTCAAAGAAAAATCACTTACGTTATAAGTAATACGCACAGATTTTTTAGGAAAATTTACTTGGGATGTAACTATGTTAATATTTAATTTATTTAAGTTTTCTAAAACCCAAATACAAGAACTACAATGAATATGAGGAATATATAAGTTAACAATTTGTATGGTTTCGTTATCAAACTCAATCAAACTATTAATAATTTCTATGGCATCTAAATAATCATACTTACCTTGAAGTAGTTCTGGAGATTTTCCGGGATTGTTTTCAAGATCATAATATCTGGTTAACTCACTCTGATTTAATATTTCATAAACAGTTTTACAACCATTACAACAAAAATCTTTTTCATCAAATTGAATATAAACAGAATTCGTATCACCACAATGATAACAGCACTCCTTTTTCATAACTTATTTTTACCGATTACAAATATCGTTCAACTTAACCTCTGCAGCAATGATTTTTATCATATTTATAATACCTTTGTACTATATCATTTCTACTATGGGAAAATGCCAACAATGTATTATCAGACATTTTAATAGCTTTAAAAGTTTAACGACTGAAGAGTTAACATGCTTATCAGATTCTAAAACTGAACTTGTCTTTAAAAAAGGGCAAGTTGTTTTTACCGAAGGTTCTACTATTAACGGGGTGTTTTGTGTGAAAATTGGTAAGTGTAAATTATCTAAGTTAAACAGTAATGGTAAAGAGCAAATTGTCCGCTTTATGAAAGGTGGTGATGTATTAGGGTACCGTTCTGTAATTGCTAATGAACCTGTTACTCTTACAGTAACTGCATTAGATGAAATGAAAGCATGTTTCATTCCAAAATCTGATATTATGGAAGCTTTGGAAAAAAATCCGAAATTTATCATGGATATGATGAAAACGGCATGTGCTGATTTAAAAGATGCAAACATGACTCTATCTAAAATGGCTCAAAAAACAGTAAAGCAACGTTTAGCAGATAGTCTTTTATTTCTAGAGGAAACTTTTAATACTACTGAAGATGGATATATTGATATTCAATTGAGTAGAGAGGAAATTTCTAGTATTATAGGTACAGCTACTGAATCAGCAATACGCTTATTATCTGAACTTAAAAAAGAAAAAATAATAAACCTTAAAGGGAAAAATATTCAAATATTAAATAGTCCCAAATTAAGAAACATATCAGAAGGATTTTAATTTATATCACATGAACTATAATTTATCAGCTTTTTAGCTGATAAAAATCATTTCTTAAAGCCTGAGTTTAATCGAACTTTGTAGTAAATAAATTTAAGCTTATTTACTATGAAAAAAGTTAAACTATTATTTCTTGCTTTATTTTCTTTTTTAGCAATTAATGTAAATGCACAATTAAACATTGATGCAGAATTACGTCCACGTGCAGAATATAGACATGGATTTAAAACATTACATACAAAAAGTGCTGACCCTACTGTATTTGTGTCACAAAGAACACAACTAAATACAAAGTATACTACTGAAAAATTAAAAATTGGAATTAGCTTACAAGACGTAAGGGTTTGGGGGGACGTTCCTACTTTAAATACCGAAGATAATGCTGGTTTTAATTTACATGAAGCATGGGCAGAATTAACATTTACTCCTTCTCTATCATTAAAAGCTGGTCGTCAGGAAATTAATTTGGATGACCAACGTATTTTTGGTAGTGTAAATTGGGTACAACAAGCACGTAGCCATGATGCAGCAATACTAAAATACAAAAAAGGCAAATTTAAGTTAGATTTTGCTGTTGCTTATAATCAAGATAAATACGAACCTGGTAATAGTATATATGGAGATGAAAACCCAGCAGTGGCAAAAAACTACAAGACCATGCAATATATATGGATGCATAAAGATTGGGGAAACCTTAAAGCTAGTTTTCTAGTTTTAAATAATGGAGTACAATATATAGATGCTATTGATCCTGATAAAAACGAAACTAGATTCAGTCAGATGGCTGGTACACACCTTAAATATAATAAAAACAAAATTAACTTGATATCTAATCTATATTATCAATTTGGTAAGGATAAGGCTAATAATACTTTAAGTGCTTACTTATTGAGTTTAGAAGCTCATTATAAGTTTACTAATAAAATTAAATCAGGTTTTGGTGCTGAATTAATAAGCGGTAACGAAAATGGCGCTCCAACTAATGGCGATAATAATGCCTTTACTCCATTATACGGAACCAACCATAAATTTAATGGATTGATGGATTATTTTTATGTAGGGAACCATAGTAACAATGTTGGATTATTAGATGTATACCTTAAAACAAAACTTGCTCTAAATGAAAAATCTAATTTATATGTTGGTATACATAATTTCTCTGCAGCAGCTAAAACCACTAATGTTAATAAACAATTAGGTAATGAAATAGATCTAGTTTATGCACATAAACTACAAAAATTTGTTACTCTAAAAGCTGGATACTCTCATTTATTACCTTCTAAAGGAATGGAAATTCTTAAAGGAAATACTAGTAGAGCAACAAATAATATTGGATGGGTTATGCTTGTTATAAAACCTACTCTATTCTCAAGCACTAATAATACTTCACTTAAATAATAGTGAATAAAGACACCTGCTATTTCTCCCAAAAAAAATAGTAAGGTGTCTTTAATATGACAATAATTTTAAAACAAAATATTTATGACTTTTACAGAAAATAGTACCGTAGCATCTGTTGTAACAGATAATATTAAAACAGCACATATCTTTAAAAAACATGGCATAGATTTTTGTTGTGGTGGAGGCATTACCTTAGAAAAAGCTTGCGCTAAAAATGATGTAGTATATGACTTATTAAAAGCTGATTTATTAGTCATTGATCAAACTCCAGACACCAATCAAGATTTTGATAAATGGGAATTGGATGTTTTAATAGATTATATTATAAATACACATCATAGCTATGTAACTGAAAGTATTGCTATATTATCTCAATATGCAAACAAAGTAGCGAAAGTTCATGGTCATCACTATATATTTTTAATTGAAGTAAATAAACTTTACCATGATGTTGCTAATGAGTTAATTGCTCACATGGAAAAAGAAGAACAAATTCTTTTTCCATACATAAAAAAAATGGTAAACATACAAAACGGGAAAGGTACATCAACATTGTCTCCGTTTGGGACTGTTAATAATCCTATTAAAATGATGGAGGAAGAGCATGAAAATGCAGGTGATATTTTTAAAACTATTTCAAGTTTAACTAATGGATATACACCACCACCAGAAGCTTGTAATACTTTTAAAGCGCTGTATTCTAAACTAGAAGAATTTGAACAAGATTTACATCAGCACATACATCTAGAAAACAATATTTTGCACCCTAAAGCAATAAAATTAGAGCAAAAACTAAGCTATTAACCTATCTATTTATTATTAATCATAAGTCACTTTATATATTAAGGTGACTTATTTTTTTATATTTATCTTATAGTGCTTAAAACTCAATTATGCTAACCCTAAAAAAACATAGTACAATAGCATTAAGTTATTTTTTTTTAATAGCCTTATTAGGTGTTGTTTTACGATTATTTCCTATTGTAAGTATATCACCCAATTATAAGTTTTTAGTTCACACACACTCACATGTAGCCTTGTTAGGTTGGGTATACACAGCACTAGCAACAATTATCTATAAACAGTACTTACAAAACGCCAATGTATCCAAAAAATACAATCGCATTTTTTGGATAACACAAGTAACTATTGTTGGTATGTTAGTTAGCTTTCCTTTTATTGGTTATGCCTTTCTATCAATACTATTTTCAACCCTTTTTTTAATTTTCTCATACCTATTTACTTGGCTAGTATTTAAATTCACCCCCAATAAACTAAAACAAAGGAATTCATACAAGCTTATTCGAGTAGCTTTATGGTATATGATAATTTCAAGTTTAGGACCATGGATGCTAGGGATAATTATGCAAACATCTGGACAGGGATCTTCTCTTTATAAGAATGCTATATATTTCTACCTACATTTTCAGTACAATGGGTGGTTCATAATTGCTATCATAGGTGTTTTTTTGCATATCCTTGAACAACATACTATACAATTCTCTAAAAAAGTATTTAATACGTTCTTTTGGTTATTAAATAGTAGTGTTATAGCTACATTTTTCATTTCTATTCTGTGGATGAAACCTCCTTTATTCGTAAATAGCTTAGCTGCTATAGGAAGTATATTTCAATTAATAGCTTTTGGATTATTATTAAAATTAATTAAAGTAAATAATTCAAAACTGCAATCACTATTCTCATTGTTTTTAGGTAAGGTATTAATACTATCTGGTGTATTATTTTTAGTTAAATTTATATTACAACTAACTGTATGTATACCTTTTGTTGCTGATGTGGTTAGTTATAATGTAGATTTTGTTATCGGCTATATACACTGGATATTTTTAGGAGTTGTTAGTATTCCCATTTTAGCATATTTGTATTACTACCAATTAGCAATAAAAAGCAAAAGATTCTTAGCTATATATTTAATTGGGTTTATTTTAACGGAGTGCTTAATATTCTATAAAGGAATAGTAATATGGTTGCAATTAAATCTTATCACAAACTATTACCATTATTTAGCAGTAGCTAGTGGGATAATACTATTAGGTGTTTTTGGTATTTTTTTGATACAATTAAAACCCAAAAATAGAAACTTTAACATTTTAAAACACTAATTACAATACTTTTAGAGCTAGGAGTTTTTGCCGTATGTGCATAACTATCAATGGGTACTAATACATTTGTTTCAGGAAAATAGGTTGCACAACAGTTTTTAGGAATATCATAACCAACCACTTTAAAATTATTCACCGTTCTGGTTACACCATTAAAAACGGATTGTAAGTTTACTATTTGTTGTTCTTCTAAATTTTGAGAAATCATATCTTCCCTGTTCATAAATATTACCCTACGCTCATTAAAAACTCCTCTATATCGATCATCTAATCCATATATTGTTGTATTAAACTGATCATGACTTCGGATAGTCATCATTATTAATTCGTTATTATTCAGCTTCCAATCTGGTAACTTATTCAAGCTAAAATTAGCTTTTCCCGTACTCGTTTTAAAATTTCTTTCCCTAGCTCCATTGGGCAAGTAAAAACCAGCTGGTTGTTTTAATTTACTATTGTAATTGTCAAAACCATTAACAACTTCAGCAATATCATCTCTAACCAAATTATAATTATCAGCATAACTCAACCAATCAATATTAGTACGGTTTTTTAGGGTTTCATATGCAATATTACACACAACCGCTACTTCACTTTTTAACTCCTTAGAACAAGGTTCTAGTATACCCTTTGTTGAAGAAACAATCCCCATAGAGTTCTCTACACTTTGTATTTGCTCTCCAGATTTTTGATAATCTTTTTCAGCACGTCCTAAACAAGGTAAAATCAACGCTTCTTTTCCTGTAACCAAATGAGACCGATTCAGCTTCGTACTTACATGAACGGTTAAGTCACAATTACTTAATGCTCTTGCTGTATAATTTGTATCCGGTGCTGCAGAAACAAAATTCCCCCCTAATCCAAAGAATACTTTCGCTTCTTTTTTATACATGCCTTCAATAGCTTCAATAACAGAATAACCGTGTTTGGTCGTAGGTTTAAAACCGTATTTATCTTCTATTTTGTCCAAAAAAGCTTGTGGAGCAGCTTCCCATATTCCTACAGTTCTATCTCCTTGAACGTTTGAATGTCCTCTAACAGGACAGGTTCCGGCACCTTCTTTACCAATACTTCCTTTTAAAAGTAATAGGTTGACAATTTCTCTAATATTATCTACTGCATTTTGATGTTGTGTAAGCCCCATAGCCCAACAAATAATAATTTTATTCGTCCCTAGTACTAAATCGACTATTAGCAGAACTATATCCTCTGAAACACCAGACAATGAAACACACTCTTCATAATTATATGTTTTTAAATCGGTTATAAAGTTATCATAGCCAGCAGTGTGATTTGCAATAAACTCTTTATCGAATATATTTCTTTCCTCCTCTTCTTTTTGAAGTAATTTAAGTAAAATAGCTTTAAATAAAGCAACGTCTCCATTTATGGCAACAGGTGCAAATACGTCAGCCATTTTTGTTCCCCCTGTAAGCATTTTATACGGGCTTTGTGGATTGGTGAATTTAATTAATCCTGCTTCAGGCAAAGGGTTTATGGCAACAATTTTTCCTCCATTTTTTTTACATTTTTCTAAAGCTGTTAACATTCTAGGATGATTTGTAGCAGGGTTCTGTCCTACAACAAATATCAGTTCTGCTTTATATAAGTCATCTAGAGTCACAGACCCTTTTCCAATTCCTAATGTTTCAGATAGCGCTTTTCCACTAGCTTCATGACACATATTAGAACAATCGGGTAAATTAGCAGTACCAAACTCTCTTACAAATAATTGATATAAAAACGCAGCTTCATTCGTAGTTCTTCCAGATGTATAAAATACCGCCTCATCTGGCGATTCTAAATTATTCAAATGTTTTCCTACTTTTACATAAGCTTTTTCCCAAGAAATAGGCTGGTAATTAGTACTCCCTTCACCTAAATACATAGGAGTAGCCAAACGACCTGATTTTCCTATTTCAAAATCGGACATAGCTGCCAATTCATCAACAGAATATTGTGTAAAAAAATCGGTTCCAATGGTTTTATTCTGCATTTCTTCCGCCATTGCTTTCATACCGTTTTCACAGTACTCTCCAAAAGCGGAACGTTCATCATCAGGATCAGGCCAAGCACATCCTGGGCAATCAAAGCCACCTTTTTGGTTTATCTTCAAAGAAACTTTAAAAGCCTCTACTGCATTCATATATTTTGAAGCATGTTGAACAGCAGATTTTATTGCTCCAAAACCAACACTATTAGTTGGTGGATTTTTGGTTTTCAAATCATTAAAACCCTCAGGTGTATTTGCCTTTTCGATAGCAGATGAACTCATATATTTGGCTAATAAAATTCTTAAAAGCCTAAATATAATAATTGTATCTTATTTGGGAATTCGTAAGGCAACTATTTTTTCTTCTTATAGCGAAGTTTTCCTATTTCTATTTCTATTGCAGTTTTGGCTAAAATTGTAAATATAAATGCTCCCATTGCCCATATACCTAACGTAACACCTATCTCCACACCTGTTGGTGTATACTCAACAATTTTACCATAAGAACCAGGAATAAAACCAGGAACTATTAATCCAAAACCTTTTTCTATCCATATTGCTACAAATAATATAAAGCAAGCAAAAAACAATACTCTAAAATTATTACGTAATTTATGGAAGGTTAATATCACAGTAGCCAAAATATTTAAAGGAATTGCCGTCCATATCCAAGGCATTAATGCGTTTTTTCCATGTAAACCAAAGAATAAATAATAAGCACTTTCACTATGATGTGTTGGAGCATAAAATTCTTTAAACAACTCTGATACTAACATTATTAAATTAACTTGAGCAGCAACTGTTACTACCAAAGCAATTTTCTTTAATGTTTTATCAGCAATTTTAAATTCTGTATGAGTTCTAATTACCGCTAAAACAAGAATAATTAAAGCAGGTCCTGCAGCAAAAGCAGATGCTAAAAAACGAGGTCCTAATAAGGCATTGTTCCAAAATGGTCTTGCTTGTAAACCTTGGTATAAAAATGCAGTAACTAAGTGTATTCCTACAGCCCAAAACACCGATAATAAAGCTCCGGGTACATATACACTCTTTTTAGACTCTTTACCTTGATAATGTCTAAAAAGGATATAAAAAGGAATTGTAATATTAATAAATAAGTATCCATTTAATGCAATAACATCCCATGTAAGCATCGAATTAGGAAAATTAAAGACACCAATAACCGGCATCATATGCCATAATACAGA
>Ga0209291_1000126_pt1 | contig 75319 bp, 74 predicted proteins | sample GOMGulsemesocosm_FD_184633 | JGI IMG/M metagenome (GOLD analysis project Ga0209291, IMG submission 184633) | Methane-oxidizing microbial communities from mesocosms in the Gulf of Mexico - GOM9B Gulf of Mexico (SPAdes) (version 2) | ecosystem: Environmental > Aquatic > Marine > Cold seeps... | reverse complement strand
GAAGGAACTTTAAACTCTTTTGATTTTACAGTAGTAATTTCTTTTTCATCTATATAAACGATAATGTTTTCCGGAATTACTTTTCCTCCTAATACATTTGGGTTTTTGAAAATAGCATCAGCACTTAAGGTGATTTCTTTTGAGTTTAAGCTTAGTATTTTTATATTTTCAACTTTTTGATATTCAATTTTTTTTGAAACACAAGAAGTAGTTATAGAGAATAAGAATAAAAGTATCGCGATTTGCTTCATAATTCATTAATTTTATCCCAACATTGGGCTTTATTTTCCGAGACTTGTCTCGAACGAAAAAATTACTGTTTAATTCATACCTCGTGTGCTTGCAACGAGAGTATTGATTCTAGAATCACAAAAATAACCTTTTATATTGATGTCTGAAATAATAATAAGAGAAATAGAAGCTCGCGATAATAAAGCTGTAGCGAATTTAATACGTGAGGTGTTAGTAGAGCTAGGGGCTCCAAAAGTAGGAACTGCATACGAAGACAAATCGTTAGCTATTTTATCAGAAGTGTACGATAAAGACAAAGCCGTTTATTTTGTGATGGAATTAGAAGGAGATATCGTTGGTGGAGCTGGAATTTCTCAATTAGAAAACACCACAGATAACATCTGTGAATTACAGAAAATGTATTTTCTACCTGAAGCGAGAGGAAAGGGGTTGGGGGCTAAAATGATTGTTAAATGTTTAGACATTGCTAAAGATTTAGGTTATGAAAAATGTTATTTAGAAACCTTACCTTATATGAGATCTGCTGTAAAACTATATAAAAAATCAGGTTTTAAAGTTTTAGATGCTCCACTTGGAAACACAGGTCATTACAGTTGTACAGAATGGATGATAAAAGAGTTGTAAGGAGCTATTTACTCATGAATTTCTCCAACTTACGTTGCACATTAATTTTGTTTTTACTCCAGTAACTATAGTGTAAAGGAAACGTTTTGATTCCAATTCTACTAAATGTTTTATACCGTTCTATAGAAAAGGCATCATAATGCGCCCCTGGGTACCCAATTAAATCAATAAAATATTTTTGCTGATGATGTATGATAAAAATATCCAAGATGCTTCCTGCTAACGGGTAGCTTAGATTTACATTTTCAATATTTAATTTTTTCAAAACCCTTACAATTTCATCTTGAAAATCATCTTTATCCGCAAGACTACTTTTGGTCTGATATTGATAACTTTCTATGAAACTCAAATATTTAAAGAATAGTGAATCTGTATTTAAGTCATTTTTATCTACTGATGTATAAATGTATTGAAACGATTTAGCTCTTGTAGTTCCAACATTTAGCACTTCAGCTTTGTTTAAATGTGTATATGCTGAATGATGAGTATTATTACACACTGTAAATGAAATGAGGATGATTTCTCTTTCTGATCCTTGAAAAGTATATGGCGTACCACAAACAATTTTGAATTGTTTTATGGCTTCATATGGAATTTGATCACTGATGAGTGAATTGATATGTTTTACTTGACTACTAAATGGTGCAATGACTCCAATAGTTGGTGCATCATCATAAGTTTTATACGTTTTGATGAGCTCTTTAATTTTTGAAACTACCCGTTTTGCTTCAATGCTATTAATCCCTTTTTTATCCCTAGTTCCTTGAAGAGTTTCTATTTCTATTTGATTCTCACTTGTGTATTCAGGAGTCGATTTAATAATTTCAAGTTGACTGTCGTAAAACTCTTGGTTGTTAAATTCGATTAATGATGGGGTTGACCTATAGTGTTCCCTTAAAAAGTTAACTTGATTCTGATTGGTTAATCTGGATAAAAACAAATCTAATACACTTTTATCTCTGTAGTTAAATAATGGCGTGTTTGGGAGTTTAAACTTATCCAAAAGTTCCTGTTGAGCACTTCGTGAAACAAATGAATAATGTTTTAATTGATTTGGGTCACCCGCTACAATTACTTTTTTAGCTCTATAAATTGCTGGTAAAGCTGTAGCAATATCACATTGTGTGGCTTCATCGATAATTACTAAATCAAACAATTCATTTTGTAATGGTAAAACAGTGTTGAGTTCGGATAAATTTGCTAGCCATAAAGGAAATATTTTTAAAATTCTATCAAAATCAATAGCGTCGATAAGTTGTTGTGATTCTGTATAATTAAGGCAGATTAGGCCTTCGTAATATTGAGCCAATTCCTTTCGGTATTTTGAAACATTATTTTTGTTAAGCTCTTTAAGTTGTGATAAAACGTATTTTTTTAATTCACGATTTATAGCAGTATTTCTTCCGTTAACTTTAGCTATTTCATACCAAATAGAATCATCTAGGGAATTGAAATTGTTTAAAAACAACCGATGTATTTTTTCTTTTAATGTTGGGTCTTCATTAAAGTTTAATTCTGATAACTGTAATTCTTGTTCAACAATTTTATGAAACTCTTTTTCTGCATGTTTTAACTCAGCATCAAGTGATTTGATGTTATAACTATATGCTTGATGACGCTTTGTAATGTTGCTCAGCTTCCTTTTTACTAAAGCTTTTAAACTTGTTTTATATCTTTTTCCTGAAGTATGGATTAGGTATTCTTTAATTTTAAAATCATCCAACAGCATTTGTCTAATCACCTCAACAGCTTGTTTTGTTTTAGAAACGATCAATACTGATTTGTTGTTTAAGATAGCATCTATTGCTATAGAACTGATTGTGTATGATTTCCCAGTACCTGGAGGACCTATAATAACTGAATTTCTAAATTTTTGTGCAGCAGAAAGGGCATCTGTTTGATCTTTGTTTAAGCGATGTTCTAAATAACTGGAATTGGTTTCAAACTCATTAGTAGTTTTGTGTATTAGTTCGTTTAAAGAATTATTGAAGGTGTTATGATTGGCAATATGTTCTAAATCAGTTACAACTTTCAGACTTGATAATGACTTTGTTAAAAATATACTTCCTGCACTAGGAACAATTTTATATGCATCAACTTCAGTAATTTCTTTTAACTGTTTTTTAATTTTTGATTCACTCCATAAACTGGGGTAAAAACTAAGCTCTTCTGTATGTAGGTTTAATACATATTTATCCAATAAACGTTTTATTTTGAAGGCATCTAGTACTGGATTGTTAAAGATGTTAGTTAATGCTTCAAAAAGAGCTTTCTTGTCTTTATCGGAATGATACGATAACTTACTAAGGATGCTTTGGTTTAGGATGAAGCTAGATTCATCAATGCTTAAAAAGTGATCGCCATCAATTTTTTTAACCTCTGCGGGGAATAATATTAACGGACTACAAATGGTACTGTCTTTTTTTAATCCATTTGGTGTTGTTTTTCCTATAATAAAGAAGCTCCCATAATAGAGCTCTTTTTCTAAATTATATAGCGTTAAATCCTTAACTAAGCTTTCAATATTTTTATTGTCGTAAGGTATTATAGGAAGTAAGTCATTAAGTAATTCTTCTTTTTTCCTAGCAAACCATTTGTATTTGTACTTTACAGTCAGAATGTTGTCTACTACAAATTCCTTGTTATCTATTTTATAACATTCTTTAAAATAGTTAAAAAAGTTATTTGAAGCGATGGTTTTCATGAACAGTTATTTAATAATTAAGCCCCAATAATTGCATGTTTGTTTTTCCCATTAGCAATATAAATTAACACATCGTTTTCTTTTAATTTAAAATTATCCTTTGGGTTTTTGATAAGTTCAAAGTTTCTGCTTACTGCAACAAGTACAATCCCTTTATCTTTTTTTAGAGCTACATAACTATCAAAATACTGAGAGCCAATGAGTTCATGATTTGTAGTTAAAACTGTTTCGCATATATCAAGATTGTTCTCAGTAGTTGAAGTAGATATTAAATCCTCCGTAAGTAATGCTACATTTGGTTCAAAAATATAGCTGGCAATAAACTTAGATACAATTTCCTTTTTAGGGATGATAAACTGCACACCTAAATAATTAAAAGAAGCTTTTAATTCAATGTTTTCAATTGCAACCACACATTTAACTAAGTCATATTTTTTCTTCAAGCTAATGGTATACACTAATGTGTCAGTATCGTTTTCAAAACTAATATATACCCGTTTTGCGTCAGTAATATTAACTTTGTTTAAATTATCAAAATCATTAAGCTCTGAAACTAATACAAAGCATTTTTTTTCTGTATAAAGTTGTTTAATTGTTTTTAAGTCAGCTTCATTATTTACTACAATAGCAAGGTTTTCTCCTGCGTTAATAATTTGCTCAGCAACTTGTTTTGAAAAAGAATTCCATCCGATAATTATACAGTGATTTTTCATAGTTGTTCCAAAGTACCCCATTTCTCTTTTTTTTACGTATTCTGATATTTTTAAACTCAATTCTGTTAGAACATATCCTAATATTCCTAAACTCCCTAGTACAAAGGCCATCCCTATGAAACGCCCCCAAAAAGTAACGGGGAAGAAATCACCATACCCGACAGTGGTTAATGTAACTACAGAATACCAATAAGTGTCTGATAAGTTATTAATGTTAGCGCCTTCATGTCCTACTTCTACACTGTATAATATATAAATGAGCACATTGTAAATGCCTATAGTACTTAGGAACAGAAGTATTTTTTTGGGTTTTATCATAAAGTAGTTAAGCTTTTAAATAATTCCATTTTTTCCTCATTACAGCTACTCAGTTCTATATAAGCCGTATTGTTTTCTGGAAAAGTATGAATTGCTAAATGACTTTCTGCTAATAACCAAAAGCAAGTGTAACCTTGTTCTTCAAAATAATGCTCGTTAAATTGTAGAATAGTAAAACCACTTTTTTGTAAATAGGATGTAAACCGTTCTTTTAACTGTTCAGGATCAGTAATGTCAACCCAATATTGATGGTTGAAAATACGCGCCTGTATTTGTTTATAAGGTGTTGTCATAATATTAATATAAATCCCAGTTTCCTTTTAAGTAATACTGATAGAGTACAGGGTTATGTATTTTATTTACTTCAATGCTTTCTTGTGAGCTTTTATTTAAATAACTGTCTTTACCGAAGGATGTTAAAAGCTTCATTGCTTCTGTATTTATCCATTTTGTTTGAATATTTGAAAAACGTAAGCTTTCTAAACGTTTTTTGAGTTCAGGCTTTGTAATGTTTTTGTTTTTCATACCAATAATCCATCCCCATTCTCCCATAGAAAGCACTTGGTTGTGCATGGGTATAGTTGTGAAATTTGCTGAGGTCATTGTTTTTTCGATGCATTTAAATGCTTTTGTAGCGAAATACGGACTTCCAGCTTGTGTAATTAAAATTCCGTTAGGACGTAGCTTTCTGTTACATATACTATAAAATTCATGAGAGTATAATCGTCCTAATTCAACACTTCTAGGATCCGGTAAATCAATGATAATGATATCGTAAAAAGTGCTATTATCATGCTCTAAATGAATGTATGCATCTTTATTATAGATGCTTAGTTTTGAACTGCTCATTGATCCATTATTAATATCAATAAGTACCGGATTATTTTTTCCTAAATCGGTCATTTTACCGTCTAAATCCACCATGTCAATTGTTTTAACTGAAGGGTATTTTAGTAGTTCTCTAACAGCACAACCATCACCACCACCTAAAATTAGTATATTTTGTGGCTTGCTATACAATTGCATAACAGGATGCACTAAAGGCTCATGATACATGGTTTCATCAATAGAACAAAACTGTAAGTTTCCATTTAAGTACAACCAATGTTCGTCTTTCCATTCTGTTAAAACGATATTCTGATATTTTGTTTGTTCGGAATATATAATCTTGTCTTTATATTTTGTTTGTTCTCCCCAAGCTATGATAGGATTTGTAAAACTAATTCCAGTAATCAGAACTACAAATGCAATACTAAGGATATAGTATAGTCTATTAAGTTTAGGTTTGGGAATCTTATCTTTAAATCGATACAACACAATTCCCGCTACAAAAAAGTTAATTAATCCTAATATGAATGGAGTATACGATAAACCTATAATAGGCAAGCCAATAAAGGCAAAAAACACACCTCCTAATAAGCTTCCATAATAATCTTTTTCTAAGATAGAAGAGATGTTTGTTTTTAAATCGTCATACTCTTTATTAATCCTAACTACTAATGGTATTTCTAAACCGATAAGTAATCCGATAAGCATACTCAACAAGTAAATGACTACTTCATAATAAGTTGAGAAAGCAGCTAAGGTATAGACCAAAACTGATGAAAAAGCGACTAATACGGATAACGTAACTTCTAGGAATAAAAAGTTTTGAATTAAATTTTTCGTAATACGCTTGCTTAACCTACTTCCTAACCCCATACAAAATAGCATTAGGGAAACTATCATAGTCCATTGAAAAATAGAATCTCCAATAAAATAAGTAGCAAGTGTAGATAAAACGTATTCTGCTACGATCCCTGCGAATCCTGTAGCAAATATGGCTGCTTTTAAAACAAATGAATTCTTTTTTACAAACTCCATACAATCAATAATGCTGCTCCGATATATGCAAAGGCTTCTAATAATCCTGCTCCTACATTTGGTGTTTCTTGATTACTAATTTCGTCGGTTAATGAACGTCCGGGTAATAATAGTTTGTCGGCTAACCATCGTACTATCGGAAGTAAAATACATCCAAGCACAGTGTGAATTGCTACATCTGTACAAGTAGTAGTCCAATCAACAAAAGGGTCAACTAAAGCATTCATGATTATGATACTGATGGCTATAATAGCTCCAGAAAAACTAACTCCAGCAGCTACATTATCTTTTTCAATTTCATTATGGATATCATATTTCATCCAAAGAGAAAATATTTTAGAAGCAAGAATTAATACCACATTACCAATAAACCAATACACTACAAAAGTTGTGATTCCTTCCGCTAAACTATTAGATTCTCCTACTAAAGCTGCGTATAATAGTAATCCGTTTGCAATGTAAATACTAGCTTCAATAATACCAGTTCCTGCATTTTTATCGGTAATGATTTCTTTTTTAATGTCGAATTTTGGGAGTATTAGCTTGTTGCTTATCCATATTGAAAGATGTAGTAACAGGATACCTAAAATACTATACAGGCTAATTTGTGCGATATCGCTACCCAAACCATAAGAATCTCCTTTTATGGCAGCTCCAATAATAATTATAATTCCTGTGAAATAACCTACGTAAGACAGGATGAAAGCAAAGTTGTCCTTTTCTACAAGCTCATTTTTGATATTAATACTTCGGTGAAGTAGACTGTATATTAATTTACCAATACCGAATAAAACAATACTCGTAATGATATAAGTTAAAGAGTGTATGATTGATGTACTATCTAGATATTCTTGAATAGTTTCCATTTGTTTATGTTTTTAAATACTTAGTTATTATTTACCGAATCCTCCACTTCTTGATCGTGACGAACTATTACTATATCGCGAACCACTTCTGCTAGTACGATTAGACTTACTATAACTCTTACTAGATGAATACCCTCTAGAACGAAGTGTTGACGCACTTTTAGTAACTTTGCTATTTACATTATTTTTAAATGCACTTGATTTTTTTGACCAAGAGCTAGTAGTATTTCTAGTTGATTTAGTACCGTGTTCCTTATTTGCTCCGTAATAACTTTGCTTGTTTCGGTAATTACGATTGTAATCGTTATAGTGTGATCTAGAATATCCGCCATATCCATAGCCTCTATATCTAGGGCCATAAAATAAATCAGACATCAAACGGTAGCGACCGTAAAACCCCCAAAAAGAACCTCCACTACTATTTGTTTGCCATTGTCCGTATTGTGGGTTTCCTACGTAATTATCAACTCCTGCTGGAGAGGAGTTTTTATCTAAGACTCCATTTTTCTTACTTAAAATAGTCATTCCTAAATCACCTTTGTATTCATCAAAAGTTATAGGAGATACTTTTAGCCAATCCGTTTTTTCAATTTTAATGTCAGTGGCTACAGCTGTTGTGTCATTCAATTCTATTTGAGATAGTGTAGGAGCGCCTTCATCTATTAAAATTTGATACTTATGAAAGTAGCTGTCTGTATCCTCTTTGTAATCCATGTCGGCAAGAATGACACTGTAATTGCTTTTATCAATATATTTAGTAATGATATTGTCGACAGGTGATTTTACAAATTTTGGTTTGTCTGAACCGCAAGAGAGTAGTATCACACAAATACACATATAAAAAATAGGTGTTAGTAGTTTCATTTCGTTATTAGTTTTATTATTTCTGTATTTTTTTTGTGACATTAAGTCGCAATATAATCGATAGTATTAGTTAGTCTGTATAAGTAGGTAAAATGTTACTGATATCTCTATTTTTTATTATGATACCAACGCTCGCTTCAAAATCCTCATCCCCCCATTGTTCTATGGTTAGACATTTTTCCTCTTCATCATCGAGGTAATCAAACGAAATAAGTTCTTTCCAATCTTCATTTTCAGTATTTCTGTAAAACCCAGGAGATTCCTCATCTAGAAAATAGGTTGTTCCTAGATAGTTAATCTTTTTAGGAGGTTTTCCATTAAGTTCTATATAGTCTAGTACTACAGGGCCTAGTTTCCGGAATTTTACATCTTCTGAAAGTGTAATAATAAGTTTTCCATCATCTTCAATGTGTAAATATCGAATTTTCCCTTTTGATGTAATTGTAAATTCACGTGTAAAGAAATTACTTCCCCAATCATACTCGGACATTTTTGTAACTGTCCAAGTTTCAAAGTCGTAATCTAACAGATAACCATTTTCTAAATCGGTTACTTTTATGTCAGTAGGATCGTAGTGTTTTTCTTCGTTCTTCTTGTTTTTAAATATATCGAATATTCCCATTAGTGTTTTTGTATTATGTATAATTTGTGAAATAATTTTACCAATTCAATACTAAATTTAAGCTATTTGTTTTTTAGTCTTTATAAAAATAAACCACTCCATTTGTAACAGAATCGGTATTTACGAAAGTGGTGTTTTCGGTATCGAATTCAATTTTAAAATCATCTTGATAATCCAACACTTCAAAAGAAGTTCCGTCACCACAAAGGTCAATATTCATGTTTTCTTTAAGAGTGTCTATATCAGTATGACAGATTAATTCATTTGGAGTTAAAAACATATTGCAACTGTGTTTATTGTCCTTAAAGGTTATTTCATAAATTTCTGATTGAAATGATAGCTTGGAGAGGTCGTTATTATACATTGTATAGGAATTGCTTAGATCAATACAGTCGTTATTACGATTGATTTTCAAAAATCGTTTGATTGAATCTTTTATTCCTAAATAATGATTTTGGTTTTTCATAAATGTACAGTAGGTTAGTTTTTTTTGGTTGTTTATTGTTGTATTAATTTTTATCAAATCCTTTAGCTAATACCTCTTTAATTCCTTCTAAATTATCAGAGAATTGCATTAGCTGACTCAATACCTGAGCCATTTCATTCTGGTTACCGAATCCTTTTAGCTTGTTGTTTTTTACAAACGTAGTTTTAATAATATCCCAACGATGTTGCTCGTCTTCAGTTAAGTTATTTGCTAGTTCTTTATACTTTAATAAATTGGCTTCCGCTGCACTTGTCAACGTTTGTGATTCGCTTTCGTAATGAGATAATAGAAGTGTAGTCAATTCCTTCTCATTCATAATCGGAACTACTTTAGCTACTAGTTTGTTCATATCACGATACGACCCTTGTAACTTAAATGACGGTTCTGTTCTATAAGCATCTTCCATAGCCGCCGATTTGATGTATTGCATATTTACACTTAACACATCGTTGCGAACTCTCAATACTTTTTCTAATACAGAAATATAATCTTGTACTTCTTGTTTGGTATGATTCCCTTTTAGGTCTAAAGATCCTTCACCACCTTGTTCTATATGGTTGATGATGCTGTAAATATCATCAAAGTTTTTACTACTTAATTGGCGTAATAAATCATTCGAAGTCAATGCGTTTTCAATTAAACTCAACTTGAATAAATCGGCAGAATCACCAATAACATCCCCTAAGTTATAGATGTCAGCACGGTTCGCTAACATATCCGGAATTCTGAATTTATCACCACTTTCTGTATATGGGTTACCCGCCATGATTACACAGAATTTCTTGTCTCTAAAGTCATAGGTTTTGGTAACGCCATTATAAACTCCTTCAATTTTACGCTGTCCATCTGCTAATGAAATAAACTTCTGTAAAAACTCTGGATTACAGTGCTGAATATCATCTAAATATAGCATGACATTATTCCCCATTTCAAAAGCTAAGTTTAACTTTTCTAACTCTTGTCTGGTAGCAGAATTATTTGCCGACATCGGATCTACCGATGTAATATCATGACCAATTGCCGGGCCGTTAATCTTCATGAAAATTAAACCTAATCGCTCCGAGATATATTCCATCAAGGTTGTTTTACCATATCCAGGAGGGGAGATAAGTAATAACATACCCATACGATCGGTACGTTTGTTTTCACCTACAGTTCCTAATTGTTTCGATAAATTATCTCCAAACAAGGGTAAGTACACTTGATCAATTAGTTTATTACGAACAAAAGAGGATAATACCTTAGGTTTAAACTCTTCTAATTTTAAACTGTGTTTTTGTTGCTCTGTTAATTCTTTTTTAGCGGTTTTGTATGCTATGAAATCTTGAATAACTTTGTTATTATATTGTTCTAATTTATCAATGAAAAGATGATAGTTAAATGAATAATCGTTTCCTTCAATAACACCATGACTTCCTTTTAAAGTGCTAATGTTTTCAATAGCATTAATATGATTTATTTTTTTATTTACTTTTCCATTAAACAATAGTAAAGCAATAGTTTCTTGGTTGTAAAAAGTAGCATTTTCATTAAAAGAATGTAACCACTGGCTTACCAAGGCAACTTTATCTTTAAGATTAGTTAATGAAGCGATACTTTTTTCAAAAGTTTGTGCTCCATTATTAGTTTTTAAATAGGCTTGAAATTGTTCTTTCAATACAATTGCTTTTGCACTAATGCAAAATTCATCATCGCTATACAATTCGCTAAACAAGTAGTTAGCAATCGCATTAGCGTCTAAGTTACAGTCCCATTCTTGAAGGAAAGGATTGATTTGAGTTACTAAATCTTCTATAACAAACTCATACTGATTAGAATATGGGAATACAGCTAACACACTTCCAGATGCCTTTATTTGTTTGTTAAGCGCCTCTTTTTCATCAGAAGCTAAACTATTCCAGAAAAACTGAGCATTAGCTCTCACATCTGGAGTGTATTTCAATAAACCTAAATTTTCTTCTGTTTTAACTAATGTAGTTAGTATGGTAATTGCATCCTCATCGTGCACTCCTTTAACATATCCTTCAGCATAGTTTTGACCACTCTGTTTTTTAACTAATATTGCTAAATCATCAGCATTTAAAATAGACAAACTTTTTGACCCTTCGGCATTATATATTTTATAGGCTAAATACTCAGATCGATACACTTCTTTGTTTTCAGAAATAAGCTCCTGATTCCAGATATGTTGTGACGTATTTAAAATATCATTTTCTATTTTTTGATAGAAATCAGTACCGGTTAAATGAAAATAGAGTGCATTGTTTTTAGAAACAATGTTGAGGTCCAATGGTTGTTTGTTTACTCCAAACTTGTGTTTTCCAAGTTTAATAACATTGTCACCATCTTCATATAAATCTAATTTATCTTTAAGCTTGCGTACTATTTCTTCTTTAGATGATTTTAAATTAGATTCTAAAGTTTCAGCTTTACCAATTTCATCAATTCCTTTTAATTGCTTGATGATATTTTGGATTTTACTCACCATTAAATCGGAAGCAAAATATCCGTTTATCTCTTCTGCGTTTCTAAACGTTGCCGCTTTTTTACTGATACTTCCTAAAATACGTTCAGCGGCACTTTGTAAGGTAATGGCTTTTTTGTTTTTTGCTTCTACTAAAGAATTTTTACGCGTTTCAAAAGCAGCATATACCTCTTCTCGTTTTTCGATTATTTGAGAGATGTACTCATCAAAATCAGCGAATTTACCTTCTAATTCTTCTAACTGAACAGAAAGTTTGGTCAAGTATTCATCACATTTTTCAGGAGTATTGGCAATATCAATAAAGTTGATAATACTCTGATCGAATAACTTTAACTGAGCAATGAAGTCAGCTTTACTTTCCGATTCGTTTAATGATTTTGCTTTTCGTTTTAAACCTGCTTTTAACTGATTAATTTCAGCAAATAACAACGAAATGGTATCGATTATAGCTGTAGAGTGGGAGGTGTCATCTATTTGAAGATTATTTACAATATCAATTAGCATTTCTAAGTCAGTACTAATTTGATTGATTTCTTCTTCTAATCCTTTTGCTTCTACAACTTTATTTATCTTTTCTAAAACAGCAGCTTTTTCTTCCAATCGGTTATGATAAGGAAGGAGTGCTTTTTCATCTAATAGAAAACTAACACAGCGTCTAGAAATACGTTCAGTCTGTTCACTAATATCTGCTGATAGTTCTTCAATACGAGTGGTATTGGTGTAACGAATATCTTTTAAGCTAATCGTAGCTCCCTGAGCTCCTCTAAGTCGAGTAAGTACTTCTACAAAATCATCAATAGATTTGAAACTACTGTGCTTTATTTTATCGAATAAATCTGAAATATCTTGCTCAACTTCTATTGTAGCAGTAGTAGCCGATTTTTTTAATTGAACTACTTTTTCAAATTCATCGATAGCAGCATTAGCAGTTGTTTTTAATTCTAATAGAGGTATGTTTAGGCTAGAGGTGTCTGTCTCATTAATCCAATAATAAGAATCTAATACATCGGTAGCTTGCTTACCAATATCATCATATAAACCATCGTAATTATCCTCTTTGTTCAATAAGGTAATTAGCTCTTGACATTCTGCCATAGCTTTTACAATATCCTTGTTCCCGATTTTATATAATAACGAATCACTATGTGTATTAGAAACCTGAATTGTCTTAGAAAAAGGAGTCTGCCAAATTTGCACCACATGGTGTTTGGTAGAATCGTCTTCAGCTTTAAAATAACACAATTCTCCGTTTTCTAATACGGTAAATCCATTACAGATGATTGGTGTGTTTATTCTTTGCTCAATGATGTTATAGGTCATTAACACATAATCACCTTTTCCTTCTTCATAGAAAACATACAAGTAATCTTCACCATTAGGAGAAGCAATTTTTTGTTGAAATTTCACTTGTTCAATACTCTTTTCAAACTTTTTAAACTCACCAGTTTGTAAGTAATACCCATCAGGGAAAATTAATCCGTGATTATCGGGTAGAAGCACTGCTGTATCTTGAATACTTTGTATACGGGATACCTGTTGTACTTTATGATTGTATACAAAATAACGAGCAGTTTCCTGATAAGGTGTGACACTTAACACTGTAAGGTTTCCTAAGTCAGCAAATAAAAACTGACCATCTTCTAAAGTTTGATCTCTATGTTCAACAGGTTCGTTAAGGATACCTTTCCCATCATCAGTATTATCTTCAATTTTAATGGTTAAGTCACCTCCAATAGTCTCTACAAAAAGTTTATCTAAAATGGAAACATGTGGATGCGATCCGTTGCGGTGCATGTCATAATTGGTTTCTTGCCATTTAAACTCATGCTGTACGGGGAACTTAAATTCATGATCACTTCGGTTATCTACATATACTAACGACTGATCTTTTATCAACCACTTGAAGACTTTAATATCTGAAGTATTTTCATTTACCTGAAATACCATGTACAGGTAATTCCCAATAATACTAAACTTAGCAAAGAAGGTATTGCGATAGAATTTATATAGATTTTGAAAATCACTTATAAATAGTTCATCATTTATTAAAGTAAGCGGTTGTTCTTGAAAACGTTGCTCCTTATAAGTGAATAAACTAAAAACATCGGTTAGTTTTATATCTGTACGTAAACCAAAGTGTACGTTATATCCGAATAAGCAATTGTTTCCTAGCGCGACAATATCACGGGCAATACAGGTGTTTTCAGTATTGATTCTATCGTTAGCAATTAGTTTTGTTTCAACGGCACCAAATACCTCTTTTCTGGAGTCGTTTAAGTTATTTAGACGATCTACTAAATCGGTTTTATGTTTTTGAAGACGAGATTGAATTATCTCATAGGTGCCGCCTTCTAATTGGTTAGTTTGTTCTTGCATAGTTAATCTTTAGTTGCGTTAAGCATTGATGTTTATGTATTCTATCATTATAATAAGCTTCTCGAAGCATTTTATAAAACCGAATAATAAATCGTTTCTAAAAATTTATTTTTTGGAGATTTCTCTTCCTTTGCTGTATTAAGTTCTTTTAAGATACCTCCACATTTAATGAGTTGTTGAGGTAGTTTTTTTGAACTTCTAGTATGCGCTATTAAAAAGTCTTTGTCACTTTTCTGATCTCTTATTTTATAGATGTCGTATTGGTCTGCTATAGGAATCATTGTCATTGTCATGATACTTCCTACCATAATAGGAACCATAATAAAACCATTGAAGTCAGAATTGAATTTAACATGTTCCGGAATCCCTGTTATGATAGCATTCTTTGAAACAATACCATTCTCTTTGGCTTCAGAAGGTGTTAAAATTTGTGACTTATACTTGTTACATGCAACGGCTAAATCATCAGAGAGCAACTTAATTACACTAGATTTTGAATTTTCATCAAGACTCATAAGAGACATTTCTAAATATAATACCATTTTTTGTTTATCACTGAAAACACCAGCCACCTTAGCTAATTCAGAAGTAGAAACATTTCCATCATTAGCTTTAGTAAGTAGGTTGTAAAATCTACCTCCATTATCCATAGCTGTAATAGCATTTCGAGTAGTTTTATATGGTGTTATTTTTTTCATGTTATAAATAAAGTTTTATTAGATAAACAAAGGTTGAAATAATAGTAATAGACGCTAAACATGTGTACCCAATCAGTTTTTGTTGATAAATACTATTGCTTCGTTTCATACGATTCCTAATTTTCAAAAGCTGATCTTTAGTTGCTTTTTTAAATTGAGGTTTTTCCTTTTTACTGTTTTTTGATAAATAAATGCTTTCTTTATCAAAAGGTGTACGTAGTTGTCTTCTGTTGTTATTCTTTAAACTGTTAATCATTGCTTGTATTCCCATATTTTTGAATATTAAAGTTAATAATCGGTATGTATAAGAATGAAGCGCAGTAGTACAACTCTATTAGAAAACAGAGTTTCAACAAGCTCATTCTGACATTTTATTTCGTCATGCAGAGCTTGTCGAAATAGTTTTAATTCAATTTCTTGTCACCTAGTCCTAAAGCTTTCGCTAAGTTAAATAGGTTACCAAAGTTGTTTTGCTCATCTGTAGAGCTTGCTTTAGACTGTAAGTCCAATAACAATTTAGAAATAGTTAGGTTTTTGATATCCTCAGAACCAATTCCGTACTGAGTTGCAAAGTCTTTTATTTTATCTAATAAATTTCCTTTTACATCATCACTACCTAAAATAGCATCTTTCACTTGTGTAAGGTTGTCAGAGTGGTTTACTAATCTGTCAATTCCTTTAGATTTTGTGATCTGACCAATGATTTGATCGAAGAACATCGTTTCTCCACCTACGATATCAATGTTAGATGATTTCAATGCTTGACCAATTACATCTGCTTGAGCATCTGCAATATCTTTTTGGATACTGATTTCAGCTAAGTCTACTTGTAATTGCTTATCTAGCTTCAGTTTGAACTCTTCGTGATCTTTACCTACACCATCTAATTTCTTCATTGCTTCGGCTTTCTCTTCAATTCCAGCTGCTTCTGCAAATGCAATTTCTTTATCACCAGTAGCTTGCGCTAAAGCTTTTTCTTTGATAACATCTGCTTCAGCAATTCCTTGAGTTTTCAATGCTGTAGCTTTTGCTTCAATACCTGCTGCTTCAGCAATAGCAGTTTTCTCGATGATATTTGCTTCAACAAGACCTTGCTTTTCTTCAGCTTCCGCTTTAGCATGCATTACTTGGGCTTCAGACATACCTATAGTTGCTTCTTCTTTTGCAGTTGCTTCTGCTAAAATTTTGCGTGCTTCCGATTCTTTAACAGATGCTTCTTTTTGTGCTTGTGCATGAATGTTAATTTCTTCAGCCTTTTGCTTAGCAGCTTCTTTTTCAGCCTCTGCTAATTTAACACGTCTTATCATTTGCTCCTCTGCAGCTTTTTCAGCTAACGTAATGGCAACTTGCTTTTCACGATCAGCACCTTTGAAAGCTTCAATGTCTTTCATGTTTTCTTGTTCTTCAACTACTCCTTTTTCTAAAGTAACGCGATCACGAATAACATCTTGGATATTTTTCTTTTCAATTTCTACTGCTTTTTCTTTATCAATTTGAGCTAGTGTTACAGCACGTTCACGTTCTGTAGCCTCTAAATCACGATCTTTTAATACGCGTTCTGCTTCAACAGCATCCGTACGTTCTTTGTTTTTAGCAGCAACAATTACCTGACGTTGTTTATTTTCTTCAGCAATTTGTAATTTTTCTTCCGTAGAAATTCGAGCAGATTCTGACTTTAAACGTTCTTCTTCAGCAACTTTTAAAGTTTCAGCTCCTTCACGAGAAACAATATTAGCTATCTCACGTTTTTGCTGTTCTTCTTTTTCTGCTAATTGTTTATCTAATTCTAGAATAGCTTCACGTGCTTCAACATCTTGCTTGCGGATGGTTTTTTGTTCATCACGCATAATTAAGTTTGACTTAATGTTTTGAGCGGCAGTTAATTCAGTAATTTTTTTAATTCCTTCAGCATCTAAAATGTTATCTGCCTTTAAAAAACTTACGGCAGTTTGCTCTAAGTAATCAATAGCACAATCTTCTAATGTGTATCCGTTTAAATCACGACCAATTTCAGTGATGATTTCATCTCTAAACTCTGCTCTAGATTCATATAATTCAATGAATTCGAATTTCTTTCCAACAGTTTTTAAAGCTTCAGAGAATTTTGCTTCAAATAATTCATTTAAGGTAGAGATGTGAGAAGCTCTTTCACAGCCAATAGTTTGAGCTACTTCAATAATAGCTTCCTTTGATTTGTTTACACGAACAAAAAAGGCAACTTTGATATCTGCACGCATATTGTCCTTACAGATTAGTCCATCGTTTTCTAAACGTTCAATTTCGATTTTCTTTACAGAAATATCCATTATTTCTACTTTATGTAATAATGGGATGACGTACATTCCTTTATCAAAAGCAACTTGAGTTCCACCAAAACCAGTTTTTACTAAGGCTTCACCTTGTGGTATTTTTTTATAGAATAAAGCAATGTATATTACGAATAGTAATATCAATGAAAATATTCCACCAACAACAACACCAATGATTGTTGGAACTATGCCAGCTAAGGCTAATAGAGAAATTGTTAAGTTCATAGTTTTTATTTAGTTAATTTAATTGATTAGTATGATTGTATGTAATAGTATTTTTTGTCTTTTGATTCTTTTATAATCAAGACTTGTTGCCCTGATTTAATAGTTTCACCTTTTAATGATTTTGCATAAACATTTATAGGATCACTATTTACAACTAGTTTTACACTCCCTAATTTATCATTAGTGATATTAGAGAGTAGTATTCCTTTTCTTCCTAATAAGTCAAGTGAATCAACTCCTTTTCGTTCTAGTTTTTTGAATATAGATTTGAAAGGAGTAGTGAATATTTTATTTATGATAAGTGCTGGTATAATAGCCCCTAAGAAAATAACTAAGCCAAATGAATTGTCATAACTCCCAGTCATGTAGGTTCCAATAACAGTCAAACTCCACCAGAAGAATATCCAAGATGTAAAAGTGAATAGAAATGGAAGTTCAGCAAAATTGAAATAAATCAATATAACTTGCCACCATTTTAAGTCTTTTCGTTTGTCTTTAACAATAGCATCTCTTTTTATCTCAATATTAGAAACTTCTTCAAGATCTAATCCACTAGCATCAAACGAAGTATCGGTATCCATATCTGCATCAAAGTCTGCATCTACATCAATATCAAAGTCCATGTCAATATCTAAATCCAAACCAAATAACATGGTAATGATTCTATATGCAGCTAAAACTATTAGTAAAATAGTTAGCGGTAAATTGATGGAAGAAAATACTAAGTCAGTTAATGTCATATGTTATTCTTTAAAATAAAATGTTGTGTTTTCCTTATTATGGTATGAGCTTATCGAAAGTTAGTTTAACATTATTGTTTACGACAAGCTCAATTTATAAGTGTTAGGTTAATATTAAGATTCTTTAGAATCGTCACTCATACCTAATTGCTTCTTTAGTTTTTCTAAATCACTTTCAGCACTTACTTCAGTAGTGTCAATTGCAGCATTTAATTCGTCATCAATACTTTTTGAGTCGTTTGCAATATCACCGTATGCTTCAGCTAATGCTTCGTCTTGTTCTACTTTTTCCTTCATACGTTCTAGCAAGCTAACTGTACTTGAGCTATCAATCTCAGCCATTTGTTTGTTTAAATTCTTAGTAGCATTACTAACTTTAACTCTAGCCTTAAGGGTTTTTAATTCGTTTTCCCATTTACTGATGTTAGATTTTATGCTGTTTACATTTTTCTCTAACTGAGCAACTGATGTATTGAATTTTTCTGCTTCTGCTGTAGTTCTAGTTGCATTTTTTTGACTTTCTTCTTTCTTTATCAATGCTTCTTTAGCTAAACGATCAGCATCTTCTGCTTTTAGTTCACCCTTTTGAGCTTTTTTAAGGATCAACATCGCTTTATTTTGATAGTCGTCTGCCTTTAAAGCATACTCTTCTTTGTCATTGTTGGCTCTAATAGCCATTGCTTTTACTTGAGCTAATGCTTCCAGACTTTTATCTAAGTCTTGTTTCATGTCTCTAATTCCTTGTTCTGTTAATTTAATAGGATCTTCCATTTTATCAATGGCTGAATGTGCTTCTGCTTTTCCTATGCTAAATAATCTTCTAAATATGTTCATAATGTTTTTGTTTATTAGTTAATTTTATTTCTTGTTTTAGTTATCTCGTTGTTCAAAATCTTCTGTTTTTTTGATCTTATGTCTTCTTCTAATTAGGTAGATTAATGCGAAAAGAATCCCGAACCATACCAGCGCTTGTAAACCGAACATTAAGATTGTTTCTGTTTCCATATTATTTCAATTTAACAGCCGTACCATAAGCTAAAATTTCTGAAGCTCCTTGCATGACCATTGATGTGGTTAATCGCATATTAATAATGGCATCTGCTCCTAATTTTTGAGCATCTATTGTCATTCGTTGTATCGCTTGTTCTCTTGATTCTGCTTGCAATTGCGTGTATTCTTCAATTTCACCACCAACGATATTTTTCAAACCTGCAAAAATATCTCTTCCAATATTTCTAGCTCTCACAGTACTCCCTCTTGCAATTCCTAGTATTTCAGTGATTTCTTTATTTGGAATGATGTCTGTAGTTGCTATAATCATAATATTGGTATTTTATGTTATTAAAATAATAACGGGTTAGTATTTCGAAAACTCAATGATGTTTTCGGAGTATTCACTTAATAATAAACTAAGAGAGTTGATAGAACCTTCAAATTCGTTTAAATCTAAATTTTCCAACTGTAGTGTGTCTCTAAAAATTACTTTTTCTCCAGTTTCGTCTAATACAAAGGCTCCATGAATAATATCTCTGTTTTTTTGTAGTAATTGTTTGAGTATTCCCTCTGAGGGATTGTTGATTTTAAAAATGTATTGCTCCATTATAAGTATAGGGTCAGCAACACCTAAAATAAGATTTTTAATTCCATCACTTTCTTTTTGAACCATTAATATTCCATTACTTTTATTTTCATGAGTAATGCTATAATTTAATTCTATTAAATAGTTTTTAATGATGTCAAAATGGTTTTTCATATAGTTAGTTTTTGTTTAGAGTTAGTACATTTTTTTGATGTTTAATATTACAAAAAGTTTACAAGATAAGCGATGAAGTTCGTAATGTATTTTAGTAAAGTTATAAGCAATAGTAACATAATTAATTGATGAGTTAGTTTAACAATATGCTAATTATATTAGTTTTAAAGATCTATTTCGCTATATTTGTTAGCGATTTAAAAACTAAATTAGCTCGTTTTAATAGTATTAGCTAATAATTATAGTGTAAATATACAATAAATACATTAAATTGCAAATAAAATTAGCAAAATATGTCGTTTTTCGGAAAAAATATAAAAAAAATAAGGAAAGTAAAGAATTTAAGTCAGCAGGCATTTGCGGACTTATTTGAGTTGAAGCGTGCTACTTTAGGGGCTTACGAAGAGGGCAGGAGTGAACCGAAAATTGAGACAATCATAAAGGTTGCTAATTATTTTAGTATTTATATTGATCAGTTGCTAACAAGAGAGTTGACTGTAAATGAATTATTGAAATTCAAAGGAGATATAACTACTGATATAAATGAATTAACTCAAGAAAAATTTACTGAAATACCGTGTATAACAGAATCTAATATGGTTGACTATACATTATATAGTGATAAGGCAACTTTTGTGAATCAAATGCCGAAGTTACAATTGCCAGTAAAAAACAATTTAGAGTTACGCGGGTTTACAATTACAAACCTAGAAATGACTTCTCATGATAAGGGTTTGTATCCTAATGATATTGTTGTTGGGCATTATTTTCCGGTGAATAAAATAAAAGAATTACTAAACGGAACTTTGGTATTGGTGCTTGTTTCTGGGAAGTTAATATTACGTAGGATATATGTGTTGAAGGATAAAGTTGTTTTGAGGGCGGATCATTCTAATATTGAAGATAAAGAGTTTGAGAAAAAGAATATTAAGGAAATATGGAAAATTAAATACTCGTTTTTCAAAAGAATACCTGAATTTAAAGATGATTTAGAAGATCAACTGTCTATACTTGCTAATGAATTGAATAAGATTAAAAAGCAATTGAAGTAGTATGGTGCTTTCTGAATTGAAAATAAAAATGAATTCGATTTTAACTACTGTTTTTGTGAAAACAGAGGTAGAATCGTTTTTCTATTTACTTATTGACTCTCGGTTAAATTTGAGTAAAATGGATTTTTTATTAAATCCAAATGTTGAGGTTAATTCTGAAGATTTAAGGTTTTTAGAATCTGCAATTCAAAAATTAAAAACAGAGCAGCCGATTCAGTATATATTGGGTGAAACTGAGTTTTACGGATTGCTATTTAAAGTAAATGAGAACACGTTAATTCCACGTCCGGAAACTGAGGAATTGGTGGATTGGATAATTCAGGATCAAATAATAGATAATAATAAGCAATTAACAATTCTTGATATCGGAACTGGCTCTGGTTGTATTCCTGTTAGTTTGGCTAAGAACTTAACAAAAGCCAAAGTAACTAGTGTGGATGTTTCTGAAGAAGCAATACAAGTTGCACAAGAAAATGCTGTATCGAACAATGTAGTTGTTAGTTTTGTGAACGATAGTATTTTAGAGCCTAAAATAGTAAATGATTCAAAAAATAAATTTGATATCATAGTTTCAAACCCTCCATACGTTCGTAATTTAGAAAAACAAGAAATTAAAAATAATGTATTGGCTCATGAGCCACATTTAGCATTATTTGTAGAAGATGATGATGCACTTCTTTTTTATGGAAAAATAACTGAATTTGCATTAAAGTATTTAAAGAAAGAAGGTGTGTTGTATTTTGAGATTAATCAATATTTAGGAGAAGAAACTGTTGAATTGATTAAAAAAACAGGCTTTACAAATGTAGAGCTTCGAAAAGATATGTCAGGAAATGACAGAATGATTAAAGCTTACGGATTTTAAAATTTTAAATGTAGATTAGAGTAAAATCTTTGTTATTTTTACTTTAAAGAATAAATATGTAAACCATGAAAAAACACATTCCAAATATAATCACCTTATTGAATTTATTTTGTGGGAGTATTGCAGTTGTATTTGCTGTTGAGGACAATTTGGTCATGGCGGCAGTATTCGTAATACTGGGTATTATATTCGACTTTTTTGATGGTTTTGCTGCAAGGCTACTTGATGTGAAAAGTGAATTAGGATTGCAATTAGACTCTTTGGCTGACATGGTTACGAGTGGTGTGGTTCCTGGTGTTGTGGTATTTAAATTATTGGAGAAAACGACTGGAAGTTTTCCTTATGCATTAGGCTTTTCAACTACTGAATGGAATAATGGTGCAACTAGTTTTATACCATTAATTGGTTTATTAGTGATTTTGGCGTCATGCTATCGATTGGCGAATTTTAATATAGACACTCGTCAATCGGATTCCTTTATTGGTTTGCCAACTCCTGCAAATACATTATTCATACTAAGTTTGCCATTGATTTTATTGACTAATGATATTGAGTGGGTAAATGAGTTGATTTTGAATAAATGGTTTTTAATAGCCTTAACCGTATTTAGTTGTTACATGTTAAATGCAGAAATTCCATTATTTTCTTTAAAAATGAAAACATACGGGTTTAAAGAAAATGCTGTTAAATATATATTTTTAATACTATCAGTTTTGTTGTTAGTGTTTTTGCAATTTTTGGCAATACCTGTGGTTATTGTTTTGTACGTGTTGATTTCTGTAATTAGCAATATAAAGAAATAAAATGTCCTCTGGTAGAAAGGCGTTGAAGGGCTTGCAGCGAAGAAAACCAATGAGGCGAAGAAAACCTGCGAAGAAAAAGTTTTCATTCAAGAAGCATATTATATTCCCGATAGTATTAATTGCTTTGCTTTTTGGTGTTTGGCATTATCGTTATGCACTTTATTATTTAGCATTTCAGCGTATAGAGAGTAATGAATCTATAAAAGTATCGTCTGTTACTACGCAGTTACGAATATTTGATGTGTTACAACATCACCAACAAAAAACATTTGGGATAGACGTTTCTCATTACCAAGGAAAAATACAGTGGGATAAAGTAACTAAGGTTCAAGATAGTTTTCCGGTTTCCTTCGTTTTTGTGCGCGCAACAGCTGGCAGTGTAAAGGTGGATAGAAAATTTAAAATAAACTGGAGTAAAGCAAAACAAAAAGGATTTATAAGAGGTGCTTATCATTATTACCGACCTAATGAAAACTCAATTTTACAAGCGAATAATTTTATCAATACGGTAAAGCTTCAAAAAGGTGATTTGCCACCTGTATTGGATATAGAAGACATTCCAAGAATTCAGAGCATAGAAAATTTAAAAATTGGTTTGCGTAAATGGCTAAATAAAGTAGAGAAGCATTACGGAGTAAGACCTATTATTTATTCTGGAGAATCTTTTTATAATGATCATTTGTATAAAGATTTTTCAGAATACACCTGCTGGGTGGCTAACTACAATTTTTATGTTGAAAACATTGATAAAGACTGGGTTTTTTGGCAATTCACCGATAAAGGAAGTGTGCGTGGAATAAAAGAATTTGTAGATGTAAACATCTATAATGGTGATAAAGAAAAGCTCCTACAATTGGTTAAAAAGTAGGGGCTTTAATTTTTTATATTGATGTGATTATTTAAAATCTAGTTTCTTTTTACGCAATTCAAAATTCTGACCTAAATACACTTTTCGGACCATTTCGTCTTCAGCTAATTCCTCAGGAACACCGTGTTTTAAAATACTCCCTTCAAACATTAAATAAGTTCTATCGGTAATTGCTAGGGTTTCTTGCACGTTATGGTCGGTAATTAAAATACCAATGTTTTTATCCTTTAACTGTGCTATAATTCGTTGAATATCTTCTACAGCTACAGGGTCTACACCTGCAAAAGGTTCGTCTAGTAATATAAAACTAGGATTTGTTGCTAAAGCTCTAGCTATTTCTGTTCTTCTTCGCTCACCTCCAGAAAGTAAATCTCCTTTACGGTCTCTACGTTCTTGTAAGTTAAATTCTTCTATTAATTGTTCCGTGCGTTCTAGTTGCTCTTTTTTTGAAAGATCAGTTAACTCTAAAACACTCATGATGTTTTCCTGAACAGTCAACTTCCTGAAAACAGAAGCTTCTTGTGCTAGATATCCAATACCGTGTTGTGCACGTTTATACATTGGAAATTTTGTGATTTCAGTCTGGTCTAAAAATATTTTCCCTTCTGTTGGTTTTATCAACCCGACAATCATATAAAAAGAGGTTGTTTTACCAGCTCCATTAGGCCCAAGTAACCCAACAATCTCACCTTGTTTTACTTCAACAGAGATCCCTTTAACAGCAAGTTTGTTTTTATAAGATTTTTTAATGTTTTCAGCTTTTAAAATCATAATGTGCAATTATAGTGTTGTAAAAGTAAGCGTTTGGCTTGTAAAAAAGAATTCTTTAGTAAATCCTTAACTATGTAATTCTTAGTGGCAAGAATATAAGTTGTGATTTAATACTAATGTTTTTGATCTATGGATAAAGCCCTCTGTGAGGGTTAATCGTCTTGCAAGGCATCCCAGAACTCATAAGCTCTACGTAAATGTGGGATTACAATTGTGCCTCCAACTAGTGTAGATATACTTAACGCTTCAGCAACTTCTTTTCCGTTTAGTCCAGCTTTGTGACATGATTCTAAGTGGTATTTCACGCAATCATCACATCGTAACACCATTGAGGCAGTTAAACCTAATAATTCTTTTGTTCTTACATCTAATGCTCCTGCTTGAAATGCTTTAGTGTCTAAGTTGAATATTCTATGAAGAATTTTATTGTCATCTTTTAAGATGCGCTTATTCATTTTTTCTCTATACTCGTCAAAATCTTTTATCTTTTCATTCATGACTTATGGTGTTTCGAGTGCTTTTTTCGCTTGATTTTTTAAAACTCGTTTGGATATTACAATACTTACTTCATATAAGATTATTACTGGTATAGCAACAATTACCTGGCTTGCAATATCAGGAGGTGTAATTACAGCAGAAATAATTAGTACAATTACTAAGGCAACTTTTCTATTTTTTCTTAAAAACTCAGGAGTAACTAGCCCGACTTTTGTCAAAAAATAGATAATGATTGGTAGTTCGAAAATTAGTCCGGAGGCTAATGTAGATGCTCGTACCAGACTGACATAAGAATCTAAATCAAAGTCGTTATGAATCACTTCAGAAACACTGTAGCTCCCTAGAAAGTTAATGGATAGTGGGCAAATGATGTAGTAACCAAATAACACACCTGTAAAGAACAAAAATGAAGCAGCAAAAATAAAACCTCTTGATGTTTTACGTTCATTACTATGTAGTCCAGGGCTCACGAATTTCCAGAATTGATAAATTACAATTGGAAAAGCTGCAATAAACCCGAAAGTAATGGATACCCATATATGGGCAGAAAACTGACCTGCTAATGTTCTGCTTTGTATTTCAAAAGGCATTTCGGTAATACACAAACTTTCATCAAAGCCTAAGGCTTTAGATAGGTTACAAAGCCCATTATAGGTGATAAAATTTATTTTTGAAGGACCTAGAAGGATAATATCGAAAACAATTTTTTCAAAAAGAAAAGCAACTGTAGCAAATAATAATATTGCCAAAGTAGATTTTATTAAGTGTCCTCTGAGCACTTCTAAATGATCAAGGAACGACATTTCATTCGGATTTTTTTTTCCCATTTTACAAGATACCTTCTTTAATTAAATCGTGTATGTGTACCACGCCTTGATATTGATTATTGTCTTGGATAAGTACTTGAGAGATATTGTTCTCTTCTAAAAGTTCTTTTGCCTCGACAGCCATTGCATCACTTGAAAGTGTTTTTGGTGAAGCAGACATGATGTCACTTGCTTTAAGTGAATTGATATCAGTAGTCTCTGCCAACATGCGTCTTAAGTCACCATCAGTGATGATTCCAATAATTTTACTGTTGTCATCAACAACTGCAGTTACGCCTAAGCGTTTATTTGATATTTCTATGATAACATCTTTAATCGATGCTGTAGCTTTTACTTCAGGTTTTTCATGTTTAGCTATTAAGTCACGTACTCTTAGGTATAAACGTTTTCCTAAAGCGCCACCTGGGTGGTATTTGGCAAAATCACTGCTGGTAAAATCTTTTAATTTTAATAAGGATACTGCTAATGCATCTCCCATAACCAATTGAGCGGTTGTACTGGTTGTTGGTGCTAAGTTATTAGGACAAGCCTCTTTCTCAGCATATGCATGTAATACATAATCGGCTTCTGATCCTAAAAAAGAAGTTCTGTTTGAGGTAATTGCTATTAATTTGTTTCCTCCATTTTTAATCAAAGGAACTAGTACTTTTATTTCAGGAGTGTTTCCGCTTTTAGAAATGCAAATTACAGTATCATTTTTCTGAACGGTACCTAGATCTCCATGAATAGCATCTGCTGCATGCATAAAAATTGCTGGGGTACCTGTAGAGTTTAATGTAGCAACTATTTTAGTAGCTATATTGGCGCTTTTTCCTATCCCAGAAATAATAACTCTACCATTAGAGTTGTAGATGTGATTTACCGCTTCTGCAAATTCATTGTCTACTAGATTCACTAAGTTGGCAATAGCTTCTTGCTCAATAGAAATTGTTTCTTTTGCTATTCGAATGATTTTTTCTAAACTACTCACTTAAATAAAATTTAAAAACCAACAAAACTATTGTGTGTTCCTTTTTGCTGATTAAGTTTGTGTATTAAAACCTTAGATAAGCATATTTTTTTTATAAAAAAGTTGCTTTAGGTTTTAAATAAAATACTATCTTTAATATCCTCAAACGAAATTACTTTTTTTTTATCATATAGATATAATGTATGATAAGAAAGTTGTTTTATTTAAGTAATAAAAATTAAATAGAGCATAAACATAAAATATTTAAATGGAATTTAATCAAGTTGACTTACACGCTTCGTTAAAAAAACACTTTGGGTTTTCACAATTCAAAGGATTACAGGAAGGTGTTGTTAAAAATGTATTAGAAGGAAAAGACACTTTTGTTATTATGGCAACTGGAGGTGGGAAATCTTTATGTTTTCAATTACCTGCATTAATGAGAGAAGGAACTGCAATAGTAGTTTCTCCTTTAATAGCGTTAATGAAAAATCAAGTTGATGCCATTAGAGGGATTTCTTCTGAAAAAGGAATTGCTCATGTATTAAATTCATCTTTGACGAAAGCTGAGGTGAAGCAAGTAAAAGAAGACATGACTAATGGTATTACAAAATTATTGTATGTAGCTCCTGAATCTCTTACTAAAGAGGAAAACATTGAGTTTTTACGTTCAGTTCCAATTTCTTTTATGGCAGTTGATGAAGCACATTGTATCTCTGAATGGGGGCATGATTTCAGACCTGAATACAGAAACTTAAAAAGTATTATAAAAAAAATAGGCGATAATATTTCAATAGTAGCACTTACTGCTACAGCAACTCCTAAAGTTCAAGAAGATATTACCAAAAATTTAGGTATGCCAAAAGCGGAAGTTTTTAAGGCTACCTTTAATCGACCTAATTTATTTTATGAAGTACGTCCAAAAACTAAAAATGTAGATGCTGATATTATTCGTTTTGTAAAACAAAATGAGGGTAAAAGCGGTATTGTGTATTGTTTAAGCAGAAAAAGGGTTGAGGAATTGGCTCAAGTACTTCAGGTAAATGGGGTAAAGGCAGTACCGTATCATGCTGGTTTAGATACTAAAACAAGAGCAAAACATCAGGATATGTTCTTAATGGAAGATACAGATGTTGTTGTGGCTACTATTGCTTTTGGAATGGGAATAGATAAACCAGATGTTCGTTTTGTAATTCATCATGATATACCTAAAAGTATAGAAAGTTATTATCAAGAAACTGGTCGTGCTGGTAGAGATGGAGGAGAAGGTCATTGCCTAGCATTTTATGCTTACAAGGATATAGAAAAACTAGAGAAGTTTATGGCTAACAAGCCTGTAGCTGAACAAGAAATAGGGCATGCTTTATTGCAAGAAATGGTTGCTTTTTCAGAAACGTCAATGTCTAGACGTAAGTTTATACTTCATTATTTTGGAGAAGAATTTGATGGTGTAAATGGAGATGGAGCGGATATGGATGATAATATGCGTAATCCAAAAAAACAACATGAAGCTCAAGATGAGCTGAGTATTCTTTTGGAAACCATAAGTTTAACAAAAGAAAAGTATAAAGCTAAAGATATTGTTAGTACGCTATTAGGAAATAAAAATGCACTTATTTCTTCGCATAAAACCGATACTAAACCGTTTTTCGGAAACGGTAAGGGGAAAGATGGAGTGTATTGGATGGCTTTGATACGTCAAGCAATAGTAGCTAAATTCATTAAAAAAGATATTGAAACATATGGAGTTATACGTTTAACTGAAAATGGAAATCAATTTATTGATGGACCAGAAAGTTTTATGATGACTGAAGATCATATGTATGTTGATGAAGGGAACGATGGAGTAATGGTTGCTTCAAAAGGAAGTGATGTGGCTGCAGATATGCAATTGATGAAAGTCTTGAAAAGCTTACGTAAAACGGTAGCTCATAAGTTAGGAGTGCCGCCTTTTATTGTTTTTCAAGATCCTTCTTTAGAAGATATGGCACTAAAATATCCAATTAGTATTGAAGAGTTGAAAAACGTTCATGGTGTTGGTGAAGGAAAAGCTAAAAAATACGGAAAGGAATTCGTGAAATTAATAGCGCAATATGTAGATGATAATGATATTATGCGTCCAGATGATTTAGTTGTTAAAAGTACTGGGGTTAACTCAGCTTTAAAGCTGTATATCATTCAAAATGTTGATAGAAAACTACCTTTGATTGATATTGCTGCAGCTAAAGGAATGACGATGACTGAGTTCATTAAAGAAATGGAGCAGATAGTATATTCTGGAACTAAATTGAATTTGAATTACTGGATTGATGATCATTTGGATGAAGATCAGCAAGAAGAGATTCATGAGTATTTTATGGAAGCTGAAACCGATAAGATAACTGATGCGATTGAAGAATTTGAAGGCGATTATGATGATGAAGAGTTGCGATTATATCGTATTAAATTCATTAGCGACGTAGCCAACTAATAATACTTTTTATTTGAGAGTTCACAAAAAAATACAGCTCGAAAAAGGGCATGGTATTAAAAATAAATTGTTGCAATGGAGCCAGCAGTTTCGAGAAGTTGTTTGGTTAGATTCTAATAAGTATCAGCAAACCTATTCTAGTTATGATGCTGTATTGGCAGTTGATGCATTCACAACACTACAAACTGATGCTACTGAAGCATTCGATAAATTAAAAGAGTATCAATCACACACTAAGGATTGGTTGTTTGGGTATTTAACTTATGATTTAAAGTTTGATACCGAAAATTTGAAGTCAACTAATTTTGATAGGCTTGATTTCCCAGAATTATTTTTTTTTCAGCCTAAAAAAGTATTTCTTTTAAAGTACGATGTTCTTGAAATTCAGTATTTACATTTTGTAGATGATGAATTAGATGATGACTATTCAGAAATCATAGCTATTAATAATGATTCAGTTAAGTTTGAAGAAGAGGATAATCCGATAAAGATTAAACTTCGAATGACTAAGGATAGTTATTTCGAGAGGTTTCAAAAAATACACAACCATATTTGTCGAGGTGATATTTATGAAATGAATTTTTGTCAAGAGTTTTATGCTGAAGAAACTAAAATAAATCCTTTAAAAGTATATCAAAAATTAAACGCTATTTCAAATCCGCCTTTTGCAACTTTTTTAAAATTAAATGATAAGTATTTACTTTCTGCGTCACCTGAGCGGTATATACGAAAAAGTAACACCACTGTAATTTCACAACCAATTAAAGGTACTGCAAAACGTTCTAGCGATAAAGTAGAAGACCAACAACTAAAACATGATTTGTCTCTTGATGAAAAAGAGCGATCAGAAAACATCATGATAGTTGATTTGGTAAGAAATGATTTGTCAAAAACGGCAATTAAAGGAAGTGTAAAAGTAGCTGAGTTGTGCAAAGTGTATTCGTTTGATCAAGTGCATCAAATGATTAGTACCGTTATAGCAGAAGTTCTGCATACAAAAAGCCCTGTTGAGGTATTAAGAACATCATATCCAATGGGAAGTATGACAGGAGCACCTAAGGTTTCTGCTATGAAAATTATTGAAGAATTAGAAGATACTAAGCGCGGATTATATTCTGGATCTGTAGGTTATTTTACCCCAAATAATGATTTCGATTTTAATGTTATTATTCGAAGTATTCTGTATAATGAAACAAATGAATATGTTTCTTACTCTGTTGGAGGTGCTATTACAGTAAAGTCAACTGCTGAGGCAGAATATCAAGAATGCTTAATAAAAGCTAAAGCAATGCGAGAGGCATTGCTGACTTAATTTTAAACAACTTCAAATGTTAGAAAAATTCAAGAAACACATTGACCAAAATCTACCATTTTTAACCGAAAGTAAATTATTAGTAGCAATTTCTGGGGGGATAGATAGTGTGATCTTAGCATATTTACTTCATAAGCTTGAATTCAATTTTGCTTTAGCGCATTGTAATTTTAAGTTGCGTTTTGAAGATTCTGATAAAGATGCCGCTTTCGTATCTCATTTATCAGAGCAGTTAGGAGTTCAATATCATTCCATATCGTTTGATACAACAGGGTATGCCGAAACACATAAATTATCAACTCAAATGGCAGCAAGGGAATTGCGTTACAATTGGTTTGAGGAATTAATGGCTGATGAGCAATACGATTATGTATTAACAGCACATCATACCAATGATAATATAGAAACTGTATTGATAAATTTAACTCGTGGTTCGTCTTTAAACGGGTTGGTTGGGATTCCGGAAATCAATGGGAGAATTGTTCGGCCATTGTTGCCATTCACAAGAGATGAAATTGAACATTTTACCATTACCAATAATATTGCATGGAGAGAAGATGAAAGTAATCGGTCTACAAAATATTTCAGAAATAAGATTCGTCATAATATAATTCCAGTTTTAGAAAGCTTAAACCCGAATTTATTGGAAACTTTTAATACGCATTTGTCCTATTTAAAAGCAGAAAAAAAAGTACTTGAAAATCACTTTAAACAAGTGAAAAAAGAAGTGTGTGTGTATGAGGTTGATTTGATGAAAATTGATATAAAAAAGTTGAAAACACATAAAGAATACAAAGCCTATTTGTACTATATGTTAAGGGAGTGTTCTTTTACGGAATGGTTGAATATAGAGGGGTTGTTGGATGCTCAGTCAGGGAAATACGTATGCTCTAAAACCCATAGACTCATAAAAGATAGAGATTTTTTATTATTAGAAGAAAACGCCTTACATTTACAGCATTCAAGAGTAGATATAAACGAGGGGGTTACTCAAATTGATGCTCCAGTTAGATTGCATTTTGAACTTGTTGATCAAGTAAATTATTCGTCTAAAAATTCAATTTATGTTGATGTTGATACTCTGGTATATCCATTGTATTTACGTAAGAAAAAAGAAGGAGATTCTTTTTTTCCATTTGGAATGAAAGGAAAGAAAAAAATAAGCAAATATTTTAAAGACGAAAAACTGTCTTTGAGTGAAAAAGAAAATACTTGGTTGCTTTGTAATGCTAATGAAACCATTATTTGGGTCATTGGTAAACGAGCAGATGCTAGATTTAGTGTTAAAAAAGCAACCCAGAAAACATTAAAAATAACCCTTAATTAACAATAATTTTATATTAACCTACCTATGAAAAAGATCTTATGTGTATTCGTGCTGCTGTTTGGTTTGAACTTTGTTCAAGCACAAATAGTGGAGCCTGTTAAATGGACAGGAGTTGTAGAGAAAATTTCCGAAACAGAGTATAATTTAATTTATAATGCAACTATTCAAGAGCATTGGCATTTATATTCTCAACACTTACCTGAAGGTGGAGCCTTGCCTACCGAGTTTTTTTATGACGAAGCTCAATTAGGAAAAAACTTTGAGTTAATTGCTGAAAAAGCGGCTGAAAGCAAAACCATTACAAAGTTTGATAAAGTCTTTGAAATGGATATGACATATTTCGATCATAGAGCAACGTTAGTACAACGTATTAAGTTATTGGATGCTGAGTTGACCTCAATTGAAGGAGAAGTGTCGTATCAATCATGTGATGATGAAAAGTGTTTGTTTGAATCAAAAAAGTTGAATTTTAATTTAGCTACAGCGACTCAGGTAGATTCGGGTAAAGATTTGTTTACTGTTTTATCGGCTGAAGAAGTAAAGAATAGTATTGCTCAAAAAGTTGATGATAGTAGTCAAATTTTTGAACCTGTAAAATGGAGTGCTAAAATAAAGAGAATTTCAGATACTGAATTTGACATATTTTATAAAGCTAAGATTGACAAAGGATGGCATGTTTATTCTAAGAATGAGGTAAAAGATGTGCCAGTTGCAACTACGATAACTTTTTTGAATAAAAAAAATAGTTATGAGCTAGTAGGGGAGATAAGAGAAGGAAAAGGACACACCGAGTATGAAGAGGTGTTTGAGGCTGAAATGAAATATTTTGAAAATAAAGCTATTTTCAAACAAAAAGTGAAATTTAATGAGAAAAAAGCTTTGGTTGTTTCAAAGCTTGAGTATGTGGCTTGTAATGATGGGCAATGTTTGCCTCCTGAAATTGAGAAATTTAATTTTTCATATGAGAATGGTAATTTGGTGTTAACTGATGCTGAAAATATTGATATAAGTGAAGTTGTTAAGGACAATTCTGATAAGGAAGAGTCAAGAGGTTTACTTACGATATTTTTCTTGGCGTTTTTATCAGGTTTTGCGGCGTTGTTAACACCTTGTGTATTTCCAATGATACCAATGACGGTTAGTTTCTTTACTAAACAAAGTAAAAGTAAAGCAGCTGGTGTTCGTAATGCAATAACATATGGGATATTTATTATTCTTATTTATGTGTTTCTTGGAGCAGTAGTTACTTGGGTTTTTGGAGCAGATGCACTAAATGCTTTATCAACGAATGTTTGGTTTAATATCATATTCTTTGTTTTATTAATAGTATTTGCTTTTTCTTTTTTAGGTGCATTTGAAATCATGCTACCAAATTCGTGGGCAAATAAAGTTGATAGACAAGCTGATAGAGGTGGGATGATAGGTATCTTTTTTATGGCTTTAGCTTTAGCTATTGTTTCATTTTCATGTACTGGGCCTATTGTAGGAACGTTACTTGTTGAAGCAGCTTCAAAAGGTGGTATTGCACCATTTGTAGGGATGTTTGGATTCTCGTTAGCCTTAGCGTTGCCTTTTACATTGTTTGCAATGTTTCCTGGCTGGTTAAACTCATTACCTAAGTCAGGCGGCTGGTTAAATACAGTAAAGGTGGTTTTAGGATTCTTGGAACTAGCATTAGCATTTAAGTTTCTGTCAAATGCCGATTTAGTAGTGCAAGGACATTATTTGGAAAGAGAGGTCTTTATAGCTATATGGATAGCGGTATTCGGAGCGTTAGCATTTTATTTATTTGGAAAAATACAATTACCACATGATTCTCCTTTAAAACATATATCTGTAGGGAGATTAGTGTTAGGGTTACTGACATTAACATTTACGATATATTTAATTCCAGGTTTATGGGGAGCTCCACTAAAATTAATTAGTGGTTTTCCACCTCCGATGCATTATAGTGAATCACCTTATGGGGTAGGGTTTACTAAATTGGGCTCTGGTGGAGCAGCCCATACTGAATTACCAGAAGGAGCACATTTGGGACCTCATGACATTGTTGCATTCCATGATTACGATACAGGATTGGCATATGCTAAAAAAATAGGAAAACCAATATTGATTGATTTTACAGGCCATGCTTGTGTAAATTGTCGTAAAATGGAAGAACGAGTATGGTCAGAACCACAAATATTTAATAAATTGAATAATGATGTGGTATTGATTTCATTATATGTTGATGACAAAAGAGATTTACCAAAAGGAGAGCAGTATGTTTCTGAAACTACTGGTAAAGAAATTAAAACAATTGGTAATAAGTGGAGTGATTTTCAAGCAGTAAAATATAAAGCAAATGCTCAACCATATTATGTTTTGGTTGATACTAAGGAAAATAATCTGATAGAACCAGTTGGATACACTTCAGATATTGAAGAATATGATACTTGGTTAAAAACTGGAATAGAGAACTTTAAAAAATAAGTTTTCATTCTTAAATTGTATTAAAGGTAGTGATTTTATATTGCTACCTTTTTTTATTTGTAAAGATCTCTTTTAAATTTTTGTGCTTGGTTTTGATATTGGTGTATAGTTTGCTTTTGCATAATGCTTAGCTTATTTCAGTGTTCGTAATTTTATTTAAAAGTAACAAGAAAGGATTTTATGATTATGACTTGTAGAATTCAGATGATATTGAGTCTTCATGGGTAATGATAATTAAATAAAAAAAAGGGAGATTAACTATAAAGTCTATCTCCCTTTTTATTTGTGAATTAAAATATAATTACTCGAAACTCTTAATTAAAATACTAAGTATTTCAATTGCTGCTTCACTAATTTTAGTTCCTGGGCCGAAAACAGCAATGGCACCAGAATCAAATAGGTATTGATAGTCTTGATGAGGGATTACTCCACCAACAATAACCATTATATCTTCTCTTCCGTACTTTTTTAATTCTTCAATTACCGCAGGAACAAGTGTTTTATGTCCGGCTGCTAATGAAGAAACACCAAGTATATGAACGTCATTCTCTACAGCTTGTTTTGCAGCTTCTTTTGGTGTTTGAAACAAAGGACCTATATCCACATCAAAACCAATGTCGGCATATCCAGTGGCTACTACTTTGGCTCCGCGGTCATGTCCGTCTTGACCCATTTTAGCAATCATAATACGTGGTCTACGACCTTCTAATTCTGAAAAACTGTTGGCTAGTTGCTTTGCTTTTTCGAAAGATTCGTCATTTTTTATTTCTTTGCTATACACTCCAGTAAATGATTTTATTTCTGCTTTATGCCTTCCAAATTCAGCTTCCAAAGCATCAGATATCTCTCCCAGAGTTGCTCTTTCTCTTGCAGCTTCAACGGCTAGTTCTAAAAGGTTTTCGGCACCTGTTTTTGCAGCTAGGGTCAGGTTTTCCAAACATTTTTGTACTCGTTTGGTATCCCTGCTATTTTTTATTTTTTCTAATCGTTCAATTTGTGATTTTCGAACGATAGTATTATCTACTTCTAGGATATGAAGTGGATCTTCTTTTTTTAATCGGTATTTATTTACTCCAACAATAATATCTTGTTCGGAATCTATGCGCGCTTGTTTTCTTGCCGCAGCTTCTTCGATACGCATTTTTGGAATTCCAGCTTCAATAGCTTTCGTCATTCCTCCTAGTTCTTCAACTTCTTGGATAAGCGTCCATGCTTTTTCAGCAATATCATTTGTTAAGTTTTCAACATAGTAACTACCAGCCCAAGGGTCAACAGTTTTGGTAATATGTGTTTCTTCTTGTAAATATATTTGTGTGTTACGTGCTATCCTAGCAGAAAAATCTGTAGGTAACGCTATGGCTTCATCCAAGGCATTGGTATGTAAACTTTGAGTTCCTCCAAATGCAGCAGCTGTAGCTTCAATACAAGTTCTAGCAACATTATTAAAAGGGTCTTGTTCTGTTAGACTCCAACCAGATGTTTGACAATGTGTACGGAGCGCTAATGATTTTTCACTTTTAGGATTAAATTGTTTTACTAGTTTAGCCCAGAGCATACGTGCAGCACGCATTTTAGCAATTTCCATAAAATGATTCATTCCAATAGCCCAGAAAAAAGATAAGCGAGGTGCAAATGAATCAATGTCCATTCCTGCAGCAATTCCTTTTCGGATATATTCTAAACCATCAGCTAATGTGTAAGCCAATTCAATATCACAAGTAGCACCAGCTTCTTGCATGTGGTAGCCAGAAATACTTATTGAATTAAATTTTGGCATATTAGCCGTAGTGTATTCAAAAATATCTGATATAATTTTCATGGATGGTGTAGGAGGGTATATGTATGTATTCCTAACCATAAATTCTTTTAAAATATCATTTTGTATGGTACCTGCTAACAAATTTTTATCGGCTCCCTGTTCCTCTGCTGCGACAATATAAAAGGCCATAATTGGTAAAACAGCGCCATTCATAGTCATAGAAACGGACATTTTATCCAGAGGTATTTGATCAAATAACACCTTCATGTCTTCTACAGAATCTATAGCAACTCCTGCTTTTCCTACATCACCGACTACACGGTCATGATCGGAATCATAACCTCGGTGAGTTGCTAAATCAAAAGCAACAGACAGTCCTTTTTGTCCAGCTGCAAGATTACGTCTGTAAAATGCATTAGATTCTTCAGCGGTAGAAAAACCTGCGTATTGACGAATAGTCCAAGGTCTTCGTACATACATAGTAGAGTATGGCCCACGAAGGTTTGGAGCAATTCCCGCTACAAAATTTAAATGTTTTAAATCTGCTATATCTTCTTTTGAATATGAAGATTTTACACTAATGTCTTCTGCAGTATTTAAAGTACCTACATTGTCAGAATTCGTTTTTTTTGAACTCGCAGTAGAAAGGCTAATATGTTGAAGATCTTTTCTTTTCATCTTAGTGATTGTGTCCGTCATTAGGACTATGTTGCTCGGTTTTTTTCTTTTTTACATTAAGGTTTAATGCTTTACCAACTTCTGGTTGTCTTGGGGTTGTTGCTGGTTTAGCAGGTGTAGCTGGCTGTGCTTTTTTCGTTAAAAGAGTAACTGCTGAAAAGTCAGTGTTAAAAAAATTAGCGAAATACAAATCTAATGCAGCATAAGTCATTAATGCTTTGTCTTTATATTGGTCTCTTACAGCTCTATTATCAGTGATAGCTGAAACCATTAATTTTGGAGTTAAACTTTCTACAGCTCGTAAAGTGTTAAAAGATCCTTTAATAGTTTCGTTTGAAATACTATTTCCAATACATTCTGTAATTTTTGCATTACTGTTTAGTTGTGGGCCGTTCCAAATATCTTGGTCTTTTAAAAGATTAAAAACTGCTAAACTTTCTTCAGTAACATAGTCAGTAATTTTAATACTTCCTCTTGAACGTGCGATAAAGTTTTTTAAAGCATTATCTGTTGTTATTGTATAGTTAGGTCTTCTGTTGGTGTTTTGAGCCTGAATTAAAATAGCATTTTCAAAAGCGTAGTATGCTTCACTAAATAATTTTTCGTTAACTCCTTCACATGTTATAGTTGTTGGTTTGTCAGCGTGTTTATATTCTATTGTTGCTTCTTTTTTACAGCTTAGTATTGATACACTTATTACTGCGGCTAAAATTATTTTTTTCATTTTTGAAATTTAAATTAATGTTGGTTTTATTCTTGTTCTAGTCTTTTTTTATCTAAATTCTCCGCTAATCTTCTTGGAGTTATTGGAGCTATTAATGTTTTTCTGGCGATTTTTTCTGCAAAGGGGTGTTTCTCTAAATCGTGTTTCATTCTATCTTTGTCATTAGGATGCTTGTTTGTTCCTAATAAAACCAGTGTCCCATTGTCAAATTGCCCTTGTTCTTTTGTAGCACTTTCTTTTATTTTTCGTTGGATTGTACCTTCTTTTAATTGCTTTAAAAAACCTCCTCCAAGTTCAATGAGTTTAAAAATATCTAAAGCTTTCTCAGCTAGCTGCTTAGTTAGGGTTTCAATGTAATAGGAGCCATCTGACGGGTTTTCTACACTATCAAAAGCACTTTCATGCTTTAGTACTAACAACTGATTTCTTGCGATACGATCGCCAAATTCATTGTTGTTGTGATAAATATAATCATATGGCAAATTACAAATGGTGTTTGCACCTCCAAGGGCCACACTCATACATTCAGTTGTTGAGCGTAACATGTTTACATTGTAATCGTATATAGTTTTGTTTCTATTAGAAGGAAAGCTTAAAATTGAACAATTATCACTTACATTATATGCTTCTGTAATTGTTTGATACAATAGTTTTAAAGCTCGGATTTTTGCAATTTCAAAAAAGTAATTGCCACTAGTAGCTGTGATAAACTGAATTTGAGGAAATACTCCATCTTTAAAGTTATTGAAATACTCATTTGCATGTGAAATAGCATAAGCAAGCTGTTGTGTAATAGACGCTCCGGCATTTTGATACACAGTGGTGTCAACACTTAAAATATTTTTATGCGGATATTTAGCTACTAATGCTTTAATGAATTGAAAATCGTCTTTTAAAGAGGTATACCAATTCCCTGTTTTTGCTAAATTACCTATAATATCAATATTCAAAAAGCAATACGGTAAATTCAATTGAATTAACTCCTCGGCCATTTGAGGGCTTAGCATGTTAAATTTAAATTGGAATTCGATGCTGTTAGTATCAATATTCAGTAAAAGCTCATTGATGTTAACCTCACTATTGATTTCAAAAATTAAGGATTCAACACCTTTGCTAATAACATCAATAGCTTTTTTATTACTGACAGAAGCTGTTGAAACTTCAATTAATTGAGCTACTTTCCAGTTGTTTTTTGGAATATTTGCATTAGTAATATCAGTATCTTTATGGTAAAAAGGTTTTACAGTTATCCCTTCATTACTTTTCCACAAAAGTGTTTCGTTATAGTCTGCACCCTTTAAGTCTACTTGAATTTTTTGTTTCCAAGCAGTCGAAGAGACTTCTTCAAATTCTTTAAACAAGAATTTACTCATTGGTATTGTCTTTAATAGGTTTGTTATCGTATTCTATAATATAAATCTCTTCATTTTCTTTTTTCATGTAATATTCTTCACGAGCAAAGTTTTCAAGATTATCTTCGTTTTTTAGTTTTCGGATATTTTTTTTATCCTCCTTTATTTCTGATTGATACAGTTCAATTTCAGCTTCCTTTTCTTCAATAATCGTATTTAATTCTTGGTGAAATAGAAATGAATTGTCATCAAAAAATAGCATCCAAACCAAAAAAGCAAATAATACTGCAATGTATGGATTGAGTATGTATTTGAAATATTTATGTTGTTTCACATTTTTTAAAAACATACGCTATTTTGAAAGCTTAAAAATACAATTTCTTTAGGACAATTTTTCGTTTATGATTGTTTTTACAATATTTATTCCAACTGTATTAAATTTATTGTTTGGAATGATAATGTCAGCATATTCTTTGGTACTTTCTATAAACTGCTGGTGCATGGGTTTTAAAGTATCTTGATACCTGTCAAGCACTTCAGTTAAATCCCTTCCTCGTTCAGTAATATCTCTCTTTACTCTTCGGATTAATCGTTCGTCAGAATCGGCATGAACATAAATTTTTATATCAAATAAATCTCTTAAAGTAGGACTATTAAATATTAAAATACCTTCAACAATGATTACTTTTTTAGGACTGGTATTAACCGTTTCATTTACCCTATTATGTTCTACAAAGGAATATACTGGTTGTTGAATTGTCTTACCTTGCTTTAAAGCAGCTACTTGCTCAATAAGTAAATCAAAATCAATTGATTTTGGATGGTCAAAGTTTATTTGTGTACGCTCTTCATAAGTTAAATCAGAGGTGTCTTTGTAGTATGAATCCTGCGATATGACTGAAATTTCTTTTTCTGAAAGTTCATTTATTATCTGCTTTACAACAGTAGTCTTTCCACTACCTGTTCCGCCTGTTATACCTATGATGAGCATGTGTGATTTTTTATTACAAAAGTAGGCTATATTTTTAGTAAAGTCAAGATTAAAAAAATACAATTAAGAGTTTGTTATATGAATAAATAAGTAGTACATTTGCAGTCGTTAATTTCGGGGTGTAGCGTAGCCCGGTCATCGCGCCTCGTTTGGGACGAGGAGGTCGCAGGTTCGAATCCTGCCACCCCGACTGAAGTTAATTCAATACATATAAAAACCTTGTTAATCTTGTGATTAACAAGGTTTTGTAGTTTTATAGCTATTGTGAAATTTGATAGTATTTTATTCTGGCTGAATACGTCCAGGATAATTAACAAAAAAGGTATCAAGATTATCGGAAAAATAGAATTACGAATAACAAAAGGGAGCTTATTAAATAAACCCTTTGTCTTTTGCTAATTGTACCAAGGCTTTATCGTCTTCGTTTTCAATGTTAAAAATTTCTTTTAGCTTTCTTTTTCTACTTTCTATACCTCCTTTTGATAGAGGAATAATAGAAGGAAGGGTTATCATTTTAGTACCAATAGATAACTCATAAAGTATTTGTCGATCAATTTTATCCACAAAAAAATCATTATCCATATGATTCCTAAGTACTTTTAAAACAGTTTTACTGTAATGGGGAGATCCTTCAAATACAGCTTCAATAGCAGTAACTAAAGCTTTACGATTGATGTCATTTTTAATTAAGAATCCTTCAGGATTAATACTCTTTAAAATATTATGCACCCTATAATTATCATTAAAGGTAGTAGAAACAATAATTTTAGTGTCCGGTAATCGAGCACGAATTGCTACACCAATATCTTCACCAGACAAAAACTCCTCATCGTCAGATTTCGGTAAATTAATGTCCAAAAAAATTAAATCAATAGCAGTAGCTTCTTTAATTGCAGTAATTGCTGTATCGCAGGAGTTTACTATGCTAATATCAAATACATAGTTAGTGTTCTTACTAATATTTAATAATGCACTTTCATACACCTCTGCAATTAGTGGATGATCATCAATAATTAAAACACTTTGTTTTTGCATTGGAATTACTTTAGTTACTGTTTACGTCTTGAGTATTCAATTCATCTATAGGAATTCGAATAGTTAGTATAGTACCTTCTCCTGAGCTAGATGTCAGTACAAAAGTACCCTTTAATTTTTTAATTCTAGCAGTGATGTTTTTCAATCCAATCCCTTTTTTCTTTTTTGAAGTATCAAAGCCAACCCCATTATCTTTAATTCGCAATTGAAGCGTGTTTTCATTTAATGAAAAATGAATAGATATAGTTGTTGCCTTGGCATATTTAGTAATGTTTTGGATAGCTTCCTGAATAACGCGATAACAATTTATTTTTACCACGTCATTTATTAAACTCCAGTGTACGGTATCCTCTACCTCAAAAGTATATTTAAAACTGGCAATTTTGCTATGCTCCGTTATAAGGTGTTGTACTATTTGTGTATAATCTGTTTTACTACTTAGTAATTCATTTTTAAGCTCATGAGAAATAACACGCATTTCTTTCTCTATTCCTTGCAATTCACCTAAGTACAATTGATATTTTTCTTGAATTATTTCATTCCCTTCAATATCCAAGAAGTCTAAACGCATTCGAGTTGCAAATATTTTTCCTAACAAACCATCATGTAATTCTTCTGATATTCTATGGCGTTCATTCATCCTTCCTTCTTCAAGTTTAGCCTGTTGTTTCAGTAAAAGATTATAGATATTTTCATTAGCACGTTGTTGTTCTCCTTCTAATGCCAGTTCTCTGTTTTTACCACGTTGATGACGCACAAAGTATAGTAATAATAAAATAATAATTATAGAAACACTCATGCCGGCTACCATAAGTTTTTCAGAATTTACTTTATCCACTTGTTTACTGATTTCATTTGTTTGGTAGCGGATTCGGGTAAACTTGTTTCTTAATTTCCTGTCATTAACTTGTAAACTGTCATTCAAAGAAATATAGTTCATTAAATGTTTTTTTGAATTTTTTGAATCTATTTCAGAGAGTAGTTTTAATGCTGCTAAATAATCACGATTATTATCTACGCTTTTGGCTAAACGTAAAGATTCTTTAGTATATTCAATAGCTTTAATTGTATCTTTTTTAAGAAGAGCGTATTTTGATAAGTGTAGTTTGCTTATTACAATTCCTGAAATATAATCTGAAGTTTCTCGGATTTCCAAAGCCCTATATAAATCTTGTTTAACATTTATAGTGTCATTATTTAAGAGCCTGCTGTAGTTTAAGTTGTCTAAATTTTTTGCGTACAAACCAATATTATTTTCTTTGAGCGTATTACTTTTTAAAGCTTTTTTAAAAGATTCAATAGCGTCATTATATTTTTTCTGGCCAATATATACCAACCCAATGTTATTTAAACTCATTTCTTTACGAGTCCCTTTATTTTTTACTTCTTGTAAATAATTTAATGCAATTTCGTGTTGATCTAAAGCTTTTTTGTATTCTCCAAGCTCTTTGTATACCACACCTAAACTATTATAGCATCTATATAAATACAATTGATGTTTGTTTTTATCAAACCTACTAATTGCTTGAAAGTTTGAAATTTCACTTCCGGTATAATCTCTAATATCTTTTTGAGCATTGGCCATACCATATAGCATTCTTCCTGCGTAAGTTTTTTCGTTGATCGATTCGTAGAGCTTAAATGCTTTGTAGTAATTTTGAAATGTAGAGTCTAAGGATTCTTTTTTTGAAAAATATAAGCCTTTGTGCCAGTGATGTTGAGCTAAACTAAAAGTGTCTTTTAGTTTTAAGGAGAGTTTATGGCTTTCTTCAATTGTTTGCTTAAATAAAAAGGAGTCCTTTATTTTTTTTGCCTCAGAAGATATTCTTAAAATGATTCTATTTTTAATAGAATCATTTTTTGTGAATTTATTTAAATTATAAGCTTTTATAAGGTTTTCTTTTCTTATGGTAATAGCATCTGCTTTATTTTTTGATTTTTTTATCCAAATAAGAATGCTATCATTTACACTAGTATGGTCATTATTTTTAGCATGTTCCTCTTTAGTACAGTTTATGCATGCACTTAATACAGAGATGAAAAAAATGAATTTTATATAGTTAATTAAGGAAGACTTCAAATATTCTAATTTTAATAGACAAAGCTAAAAAAAAAGCCTCGAAAAATTACTTCAAGGCTTATGTTATTTAATCTGGAGTATCATCATCATCTTCAATTTCATCATCTCCAGTATCAGGTATAGTGGTATCTCCTTCACGAGCGTTTATAATATCTTGTTGTAAAACAGTAGTTTTTTCATCCTCTACTATGATGTCTTCTGTAGTACATGATTGAAACAATGTTGCACACAGTAGTACTGCGAATAGAATTCGTAACTTCTTCATAATCTTATTTTTTAGAATGGGTAAATAGATTCCTGAGCCAACTATTTGGCTTTAAGGGTGTGATGAAGAATTCAAGTGATCATTTTTGAATCTTTAAGCACAGATGAAGAAGCTTCTTGCACTGCGAAAGTACAAGGCGGATGTGTGTTAACTATCTGTAAATCAGCTTATGTTGTGAGTGCTATAAGTCTGTTAGTGAAACAAGTAAATTTGCGAGGAAAATGCAGTTAAGCTACTAAGGTTAGCGACAAGGAATTCTTAATTAACGCCACATTATCCACATAGGTTTTTGTAAAAGGGATAGTACATAAAATGTTGCTTTTAATAGTACAGTTTAATTTGCCATAGTTAATACGGGTTACATATTCTGTATTTACCACGTAACTTTTATGTATGCGGAGGAAGTTTTTTGGGAGCTTGTTTTGAAAAACTTTAAGCGTTTTATACGCATTAATAACTTTTCCGTCTTTTAAGTGAAATTCGGTAGTGTTGTTGTCAGCTTTTAAAAATAAAATATCCTTGGTGTCAATATATTGGTAGTCCTTATACGATTTTATGCAAAGCGTACTTTTTTTTTTGGAACAACACTTATTTTCAAATTTGATAATTGATTTACGAATATCTAATTCTGATAAAGGGGTTAATAAGTAGTCTATAAAGTTTAATTTCATGGCATCATAAGCCATGTCTTTTGTAGCAGAAATCGCGATAAGGTGAGGAGTGTTTTTTACATACTGTCCTAGCTCATGTACAAAGTCAAAAGGAGTGTTTGTAAAAGTATCGATATCTAAAAACACCAAAGCAGGTTTTTCTTTCAGGATGGTATTCATAACATCATCATAGTTTGATGAAGCACCAATAAACTCCAACATTGGGAAATCTCCCAATACATTGGTAATCTTATCGATGTCATCCGAATCACTCGCTATGATAAAATAGGTACTCAATACAGTTCACATTTTTGTAGGGTTAAAACTAGGAAGAAGCAGAACAACACAACTAAGGATATATATTGAAATGTTCAATATATATCCTTAGTTGTGTTTGCGGGAAGGTTGTTAGCTTAGTGCGGAATAAAAAATAGTGACAAGTAAATAAACACCATGGTGTTTATTTACTTGTTGTCTGTAAGTTGAAAATAGCAATTATGAAATTAGAAAAGATATTAGATAAATTAGGATCACTTGAAAAGAACTCATTTATAAAAGTAATTGACAGTATCATTTCTAAATTCCCAAAGAATAGTAAAGAAATTGAAAGAATTTTAAGTTCAGCAGATAAAGGACTTAAATCAGTAGATAGCCAAAACATTGCTAAAGTGTTTACTTTAACTCAAAGTGAATGCTTTGATTACTTAAAATCAGAATTTCAAGATACTTCTTCGCAATTAGATATATTAATTGACATTATTATTCGTGATGGTAATTGTATAATGAAACAAGATTGGTTTTCACGTTTGTATGAAAATGAATTAAAGCATTTAAATACTAGATTAAAACAATTAAAATCTGATTTAGAAAGTGATAAAACTGAGTTGTCAGAATCTAGAAAAAGAGATTATAATATATATAAATCTTGTTTAAAAACTGCTTATCAAAACGATTTAGAGAATAATCGAGAAGCCAAAATAACTTCAGATGAACTATCGATTATTCTAACATTATCAAAAGAATTGGGACTTTCTCAAGAAGAGATTAAACTTATTAATTACACTATTTTGCCAATACAAAAAGTAGATATTCAAAATGTAATTAATAGTTTGAAAAATATTGGTGTAATATTCTTTTCAAAAAAAGAAAATACAATTTATGTTGCAGACGAAATGGTTCGTCTTTTAAGAAACTTAAGAGAGAAAGAAATTGCAGATAAGTTTTTAAGAAGAACCTTGAAAATTATGCGACCTCCAGTAATTAATCAAATTGCAAAAAATCATAATGTAGAAAGGAAACTTGGGAACTCCGATAAAATTGAAGAAATAATAAAAGAAGGAGTTTCTATAATAGGTATTTTATCTAATGATATTTATAAAGAAGGAACTACTTTAACTGAAAAGAAGAAACAACTTACAGAATTATGTGAGAAAAATTTAAATATTTCGTCATTAAAGGGAAGTACATTAGAAGAAAAAATAAACAGTTTAATTACACATTTTGAAGAAATAGAAAAAGATGAAAAAGTAGGTATTTCATTAGATGGTTTTGAGAAAATGGTTACCGAGTTAAATCAATCGTTACCAAAACTAAATGAGCAGTTAAAAACTCAATATGAACTTCAATCTGAATTTGTGCTAACTGCAAGTTTTCTTTTAGATTATAATATCAAACCAAGAGATATTTTAGATTTAATAAGTAAAGAAGATTTAACTAAATTTATTAAAGACAATGGAATTAAACAGCGTGGTGATGATATTCTAAATATATTAGAAAATTACAAAGATGCTGAAAACCTGTATTTAGAAAATTACGAAAATGTAGCTTACCGTGATTTGAATCAACTTAAAGATAATGGTATTATAATAAAAGAAAGTGAACTTGGATTAAAATTTGAAGAACTGACTAAAGTAATTTTTACTAAATTAGGTTTTAATGTAGATGAAAAACTTAAAAAATCAATCAACACAAGTAAAGATCAGATAGATGTATTAATAAATTTAGAGAATGATGAGGTAATCATTTTAGAATGTAAAACAAGTAAGGAAAGAGGATATAATAAATTTAGTTCTGTTTCAAGACAATTGAAATCATATCAAAAGCTTGCGGAATCAAATAACTTTAGAATTGTAAAAACCTTATTAGTCGCTCCTGAATTTAGTGATGACTTTATAACTGATTGTGAAATGGATATGGAAATGAATCTTTCTCTTCTGAAAGCGTCTTCCTTAACTAAAATTTTTGAAGAATTTAAAGTATCAAAGCATACAAATTTACCGCATGTTTTATTCCGTGATATTGTAATAAATGAAGACAGAATTATTAAAGCATTGAAAAAAAAGTAGCAACCAGATAACACGTTGTAAAAATAAATTTAAATAATAGCCTGATAGCTTAGTGTGTAAAAATGCTACTATTTATAAACTAGCCAGTTGTCATTAATTAATGTACATGGTAAAATAAAATCAAGAACACCAATACTCTATTACTATGTTTAGTTTAAGATTAGTTATGAGGTTTATAGCTAATTCATTTCCCTTACATCGTTTAAGTTCTATCGATGATATAAAAGAGCTAGTGAACATTCAGTTTGTAATGAAGGGTGGAGAGGTTTTAAAAAACTTGATTAAGAAATGATTATTTAATTTTACTATTTTTAGTAATAGCAATATTTAATCTATATTTAATGAATATTTTTTAAACAATTATTTCTTATGACAATTCGAATACTATTTTTCCTGTTTTTTGTATTGAACAATTTTATATCATATTCACAAGAAAAACCAATTGTCTACACAGGAGCGCTTATTTACACCATTAATGGAACACCTATAGAAAACGGGACATTAATTATTGAAAACGGAAAAGTATTTGCTATTGGTACGGATTTAAAAATACCTAAGAATGCCAAGGTTTATGATCTAGCAGGGAAAATAATTATGCCCGGACTTATTGATACTCATTCTCATTTAGGTAATGGATCAGGTGGTGATCGGTCAAATGCACTACACCCTGATGTACGATTACTGGATGCATTAAATCCTATGGCGGTTGATTTAATGAAAGCAAGAGCAGGTGGACTTACAACAATTAATATTATGCCAGGTTCAGGACATTTGATGAGTGGACAAACCGCATATATTAAAACTAAAAAAGGAAAAACAATTGAAGAACTTGCTATTTGTACTAATATTTCTACAGGAATTTGTGGAGGTATGAAAATGGCGAACGGAACTAATTCAATTCGAGAAAAACCTTTTCCAGGTACTCGTGCCAAATCTGCAGCAATGGTTCGTGAGCAATTTATAAAAGCACAAGAGTATAAAAAGAAATTAATTGCATCAGCTAAGGACAAATCAAAAGCACCAAGTAGAGACTTGAAAATGGAAGGTCTTGTTGAAATATTGGATAGAAAAAGGGTTGTTCATTTCCATACACATAGACATGATGATGTATTAACTGCTATTAGAATCTCAAAGGAATTTGGGTTTAAACTCGTACTACATCACGTAAGTGAAGCATGGAAAATTGCAGATGAAATTGCTGCTGCTAAAGTTCCAGTTTCGTTGATTTTACTTGATTCTCCTGGGGGGAAAATGGAAGCGATAGATATTCACCCAAAAAGTGGAGCAGTTTTAGAAAAAGCAGGTGTTGATGTTGCTTTTCATACCGATGATCCAATAACCGATTCTAGATTATTTCTTCGTTCCGCTGCAATAGCTGTTAGAGAAGGTATGTCGAAATCAAAAGCCTTGGAAGGATTAACATTGGCTGGTGCACGAATGCTTGAATTAGATGATAGGATTGGTTCTCTTGAAAAAGGAAAAGATGCTGATTTTATTATCCTATCAGGAGATCCGTTTAGTGTTTATACTCACGTTGAACAAACATGGATTGAAGGAATAAAGGTGTTCGATAGAAGTAACCAAGAAGACAAAATGTACGCAGTAGGTGGATATAATGTTTATCCTGAGGCAACTACACATATTCATGACTAATAAAAAAATACGATGAAATATATATTATTAATAACAACCTTGCTGCTAGTAGTACTATCTTCTACCGCTCAAATTGCTGTGAAAGGTGAAACGATTTATACCGTTACTGGTGAAACTATAAAAAACGGAATTATCCTTATTGAAAATGGTAAAATCACTAAGATAGGAAGTGCTTCTAAGATTAACATCCCTAACCATTTCAAAATTTATGAAGGAAAGGTTGTAACTCCAGGATTGGTAGATGCTCATGCAACAGTAGGTTTTTCAGGGATTTATAACAATAAAGATGATCAAATGCAATTGGATAAATCATCACCTATTCAACCAGAACTAAGAGCTATTGATGGGTATAACCCAAAAGAACAACTAATAGCTCATTTAAACTCTAAGGGAGTAACAACAGTGCATACAGGTCACGGTCCCGGAGCAGCAATTAGTGGACAAACATTTGTTGCCAAAACTCATGGTGAAACAGTTGATGAGGTTAAAATGGATAATGCAACAATGATGGCAATGACTATTGGGCCAAGTGTTAGACGTAACTTTAAAAAACCTGGAACTACAGCTAAAGAGATAGCTATGTTGCGTACGGAACTTATAAAAGCGCAAGAATACCAAGATAAGCTGAAGAGTACTGATGTAACTAAGCACCCTAGCAGAGATCTTAAAATGGAAGCTTTGGTTGACCTTTTAGAAGGAAAAATGAAAGCGCTTATTACAGTTAATACATCTAACTCAATAATGACTGCTATTCGATTAGCAAATGAATTTAAACTAAAATTGGTTATAGATGGTGGTGCTGAATCGTATTTATTAATTGATCAAATAAAAGCATCAAAAGCGGAAGTTATCCTTCATCCTACAAAAGCAAGAGGTTGGGATGATATGAAAAACATGTCATGGGAAACGGCTGCTAAATTAACGGAAGCTGGAATACCAGTTGCTATACAAAGTGGATTTGAAGCTTATGTACCAAAAACAAGAGTTATTTTGTATGAAGCAGCCACATCTGTTGCTAATGGACTCTCTTTTGATGATGGACTAAAGTCTATCACAATAAATGCAGCTAGAATTATTGGACAAGAAAAAAGAATAGGATCGATTGAAAAAGGAAAAGATGCAGACATTGTAATTTTCGATGGCGACCCATTTGAATATTTAACACATGTATGTACTGTAATTACGAATGGAAAAATAACACACCAAGAATGTAACTAGAAAGCTGTTGAAAGTTCACCTTACAATTAGAATAAAATCAAAAACCTGTTTCTAAGAATCACTTATGAGTAGTTATGTGTTTTTTGTGTCATCAAATCACTTTATATGGATATAATAAATATTGATGTATAAATGATAACAAATTCTCATATAAAGTTTTATTTTTGTTATCGTTTTAACCCCAAATTATAATAAAAGAATAATAGATATGTCTGAAGCAATAGAAAAAGTAAAATGCCTAATTATAGGTTCTGGTCCTGCGGGATATACTGCAGCAATTTATGCGGCAAGAGCAAATATGAAACCTGTAATGTATGAAGGGTCTCAGCCTGGAGGACAGTTAACAACAACTAATGAAGTTGAAAATTTCCCTGGATATCCTGAGGGAATTACTGGACCAGCAATGATGATTGAATTGCGTAATCAAGCAGAACGTTTTGAAACTGATGTAAGATCAGGTTGGATTACAAAAGTTGATTTTTCTGGACCTATTCATAAAGTGTGGATTAATGATGAGAAAGAAATTCACTGTGAAACGGTAATTATTTCTACTGGAGCAGCAGCAAAGTATTTAGGGTTACCATCGGAACAAAAGTATTTAAAAATGGGTGGCGGAGTATCCGCTTGTGCTGTTTGTGATGGATTCTTTTATAAAAATCAAGAAGTAATTATTGTTGGAGCAGGGGATTCAGCTTGTGAAGAAGCACATTACTTATCTAAAATATGTAAGAAAGTAACCATGCTTGTTCGTAATGATTTTAGAGCTTCTAAAATTATGGCAACTAGGGTAGGAAACACGGAGAATATTGAAATTTTACTAAGAACAGAAACAGTTGAGGTTTTAGGTAATGACTATGGTGTTACTGGTGCTAAGGTGAAAAATAGAGATACTGGAGAAGAGCAAGATATTGCTGCAACAGGATTTTTTGTAGCCATAGGGCACAAACCAAACACCGATATTTTTAAGGACTATATTACTTTGGATGAAACAGGGTATATTATTAATGAAAAAGGAAGTTCAAGAACAAATGTTCCTGGAGTTTTCGTGTCTGGAGATGCCGCAGATCATGTGTATAGACAAGCGATTACAGCTGCAGGAACTGGATGTATGGCAGCATTAGATGCGGAACGTTATTTGGCTGCTAAGGACTGATTTTACTATATTAAATATAATTCCATAAAAAAGCCAAACGATATCGTTTGGCTTTTTTATGGAATTATATTTCGGTTATTGTTTTTTATACAATTCTGCCGAGTCTTCAAATCGAGTAAGTGCTATTTTCGGAGTATTATAAATATTTACTTTTGATGAACCTGCTGCTTCAATTGTTAAGTTAACTTTAACTTCGATATCACAGTCAGCACTTCCTTCAGCAACAACAGTACAGTTTGTAGCTGTTAATTTTTTTCCTTCAAAATTAGAAGCATTATCAGCTCTCAGGTTTAGTATATCAACTTCACCTTCAATTTTCGCATTCGCTTTTTGATATAAATCAATGTTTAATTCTTGAGCATTAATTAAGGCTTCTAAATCTGTAGATTCACTAAGTTTTATAACACTTTTGGTAGTGTTTAAGTTTAATTCAATTTTACTGTGTTTTTCAGCTGTTAATTCAAACTCATTTGTTTTTAGCGTTAAGTAAGCTTTTGAATTTCCTTTAGTAATTAGGGTAAGTTTGTCTAAGTCTAAATCTATTAATGAATTTACAATTGCCTTATCATTTAAAGTGATAGTATTCAAATCATTGGTAACCGTAATTCTGATATTCAATTTCTTTTTTGAAGTAATATGATGTGAGGTCTTTAGGCTTAATTCCCCATTATCACTTACTGAAAAGATAATAACTTCATGTAGGTTTTCATCAGTTTCTATTTCAATTTGTGGTGTTCCTCCTTTTAATAAAAACACTTCAAAGTTTTCATTTAAGCTTAAAGCACTAAAACTTGCAATTTGATGTTGTTTTACTTTAACGAATTTATTTCCTTTTATTTTTTCTTTTTTTTGGGAAAAACCAAATGTTCCTATTAGTAGTGTAAATAGTACGATTTTTAACTTCATTGCTTGTATTTTTTATTGTTCAGCATATAGAATAAGGCAAAAATGCTGCCATTTTTTATATGACTAAAATACTTTATGCTGACAATATAAAAATAATATGTTGTTATTTGACAGTGAGAATTAAAAACATAAAAAAAGTCGCTAAAAAATAGCGACTTACCATTGTGATTATGTTTTTGTATTAGTGTTTCGAAATACTGGCTGCAGAACTATTTGATTTATTAACAGTACTTGGGTTTCCTGCGTAGGAAATATTAGCTCCACTAGAAGCTTTTGCTGTGATGGTGCTTTTGCAGTTTACATCAATATTAGCTCCGCTAGAAGCATTAGTGTTGCAGTTTTGAGCCAATAGCTTATCTGCATCAATAGTGCTTCCGCTAGAAGCTTTTGCTTTGATTGATTTTGCACTGCCTTTTAACTCAATTGCAGCACCACTTGATGTTGAACAATCAATAGTAGCTGCTTTAATAGCTAATGTTTGATCACTACCACTACTTGCTTTTACTACAATTTTGTCAGTAATAATGAAGTTTGTAGTATGTATTTCTGCCCCACTAGAGCTAGTTACTTCATCTAAATAAGTGAAGTTTACCAACACTTTTTTAGCACTAGCTTTGCCTATAGTTTCTGAAGTATGAATGTGTAATACACCATCTTTTACTTCCGTTACAATAAGCTCTTGAATATTTTCATCGGCTTGAACTTTTACAGCTGTTAAAGTACTTTTGGTTAAATATACATCTAAACCCTCTGACGCTTTTATTTTTGTAAATTCTTTGTTAGAAAAGCGCTTTTGAGTTACTACATTTCCATCTCCTTTTACTCCTGAGAGGTTAAAATCAAAATTACAGCTTGTTAATAAAGCACTTAAAAACAATGCTACTAGAAATTTTACGATTGTTGTCATTTTAATTATTTTTTAGTTAAGCTAAAATTGATACCCTCCTGGCAAGCCAAGAGGTATCTTTTTATCTGATTTCGTTTAATGTAAGTAATAGGGTTTAAAACGATTATTGGAGATAGTTGAACTACTCGTTGTCCTCGTTATCTTCCTTGTTTATTTTAATGCCATTTTCATCAATGATCAGTTCAATACTTTCCCCACCATCTTCCTTTACGTCGATGTCAATTCCGTTTTCATCGATAATTATTTTCCCATTTTCTCCATCTTCATTAATAGTAATGTTAATACCATTTTCATTAATAATTACTTTTCCGTGTTTGTCATCGGTAATAGTAGCTTCAGGACAATCTAAACATTCTGTAGCATCATTTATGATTTTTAAATAGTGCTCTTCATCACCATTTTCAAGAATGTCTTCATAACCATAACTGTTTCTGTGGTAATGATACGTGTTTTCATCGGCATATAATACAGTTCCTTCTGGGAGATAAATAGTTACATCAACTTCTTGGTTGTTGTATTTTTGCTCTGGGCTTATGATGAAGTAATTATTTAATGATAAGGTGTTGTTTTCAAAAGTATATTGGTAGTCAATATCTTTTGCTCTGTCCCTTGCGTCATTATGTGTTTCACCATTTGCTTCCCTGCGAATTCTAATACTTCCAATAGAGTCTTTAGTAGATTTAACTATTAAACGTACATCTTGTGAAAATATATGCTGAACGTCATCTTCATCGTACACAAATTTCACATTGTCATTTCTTCTCATACTTGACGAATACAATTCATTAGCATTCATTGTTATTTTTAAGGTATCCTGTGCTGTAATAGCAAGTTCTTCCTTTATAAAAATATGGTCTTGTTCTTTTGTTTTAATTGCTGTTTTTAAACCGAATACGCTTAAGATTATGATTGCTAACAACCAAACTCCTAATAGACTAAATTTAGCAATATTCCCGATAGACTTTAAGTTTGTAACTAAAATTTTCAATCCTAAATAGGCAATAAAAAAGAAAGGTATTCCTACTGCAAAAAATGTTAATAATGAAATAATCCAAACTGGCCAAACTGGTGCATGATCATATAAATCTAATTGATCAATAAAGGATAGGTTGAAAAATTCGAAAGAACTCATGGTAAACATTCCAATAAATAAACCTATTACAGTTATTGTACCCGCTAGTATTAATATAATACCTATGAACTTTCCAAATACTTTAAAAAGTGACATGATAACACTTCCGATAGCATCAAAGAAAGATGAAATTCCGCTTTGTGCTTTGCTTCCAAATTTTTCGTAATCAACGCTTTTTACTGATTCAGAAGCCGAATCAAAACCCTCTTTAATCTTTTTCTCAATATTAGAAATATTTACAGGGTCTCCAGTCATGGCTATTTTTTCTGCAGTAGTTTCTGCTGCAGGAATTAAAATCCATAACAGAATGTAAAATAATACTCCAGTTCCTAAAGTGAAAAATAAGGCTACCCATAATAATCTAACCCATAGTGCATCTATTCCAAAATAATGTCCTAACCCTGCCGATACTCCACCAATGTATTTATTGTCAGTATCTCTATAGAATTTTCTTTTCTTATGAGAAGATGTTCTAGTAGCTCTGGGTTCGTCTTCAAAAATATCTTCATCAACCATATAGTCTTCTGGTTGTCCCATTACTTCAATAACTTCCTCAATTTCTTTATTACTAACTACTTGTTTGTCGTGTTGTAATTTTTCAGAAAATAATTCAGCAATTCTACTTTCTATATCTGATACTATTTCATCTTCTCCAGAAGCACCTGCAAAAGAACGTCTAACTGCATTTAAATAATTTTGCAGCTTTTGATATGCATTTTCATCAATATGAAAAATCATACCTCCTAAATTTATATTTACTGTCTTATTCATCGTTAGTGTTTTTTTTGCTAGTTACAATTGTTACTGCTTGGTGTAAGTTTTCCCAAGTTTTAGTTAATTCTGTTAAAAATGTTTTTCCATTTTCAGTTAATGCATAGTACTTTCTAGGTGGTCCAGAAGTAGATTCTTCCCATCGATAGTTAAGTAATCCTGCATTTTTCAACCTTGTAAGTAAAGGATAAATTGTTCCTTCAACTACAAGCATTTTGGCGTCTTTTAATGTGCCTAGGATTTCTGCAACATAGGCATCATGTTCATCTAATACTGATAAGATGCAATATTCCAACACACCTTTTCGCATTTGAGCTTTTGTGTTTTCTAATTTCATAGATTTAATCTTTTAAGGTTGTGTAAATTGTTCATTTTTTGATTGATGATGATTATTTTATAAATTGTATTGATAATGGGTATTTGTACAGTGTCCCTTCACTAGCTTTTATAGCTCCAACTATTGTTGCGTACAATTCAATTACTAATAGTCCAATGCAAAGTATTCCAAGAACAAAGAAAGTAATGATACTACCTGAAAAACTTGTCAAGTCATACGGAGTAATATTGCCTTTAATTTCCTCAAGCTGTTCTATCCCGAAGCCGAAATTTAAAGCTACTGGAATACAAATAAGTACCATAGTGATGAAGTATAGTAAAATGCTTAATTGAAAATTAATAACTTGTTTCCCGTTTTTGTCAATAAACTCTGAGCGATCTTTGTTTAAATTCCATATTAACAATGGAGCTATAAAATTCCCTAAGGGAAATATATACTTAGCAAAGACCCCTATATGGATAAAGCTTGCAATGTTTTTGTGATTTTTTGTTAACATAATGATTGATGATATAGTATTGTTCTATGCAAATATACTGATAAAAAAAGGTACTATGCAAAACAAAGTACTAAAATTTAACATTACATTAACATATTGAAATGAAATATATCTATGTATCTTTGAGTAATAAGATGGGAGTGAATTAACGTTAAAGTCTTTGTTAGTTAGTGTTTTATTGATTTACTGATGGCTTTTTTAAACGTGATAATCAAAATATTAATAATTTATGAATATGAAGTTAACACCAAAAAAAATTAACTTATTCTTGCTAGCTAAATTACCATCCGCCTTTTTTTGTGGGGTTAGGTTAAAGAATATTAGCGAAAATAAGAGCACTACAAGTGTAAAATTCAGATGGATAAACCAAAACCCGTTTGGATCTATGTTTTGGGCTGTACAGGGAATGGCGGCCGAATTATCCACTGGAGCATTAGTAATGCAAAAAATTCAAGCTAGTGGGAAAAACATCTCTATGTTGGTAGCAAGCAATAATGCAACATTTACTAAAAAAGCAAAGGGCAGAATTACGTTTGTATGTGCTGATGGTAATTTAATTGATACTGCAATTCAAAAAACTATTGAAACTGGAGAAGGACAAGTTGTGCTAATGAAGTCAGTCGGAACTAATGAGGAAGGGATTGAGGTTTCTACTTTTAATTTTGAGTGGACATTGAAGTTGAAGATAAAGAAATAATTAATATTGCTGTAACAAAATAGTAAATCCTCCTACCTATATATTGAATCAATTAAAAAAACAAATCAATGATAGCACACGAAATAGATTACGAAATTCACGGCGAAGAAATGCAATACGTAGAAATTGAGTTAGATCCTCAAGAAGGCGTTGTTGCAGAATCAGGATCCTTCATGATGATGGATAATGGTTTAGAGATGAGTACCATTTTTGGTGATGGTTCTAACCAAAGTGAAGGTGTGCTAGGGAAACTTTTTTCAGCAGGTAAGCGCTTATTGACTGGTGAAAGTTTATTTATGACAGTTTTTACAAATCATTCACAACAAAAGCGTAAAGTTAGTTTTGCATCTCCTTATCCAGGGTCAATCATACCAATTAACTTGGCAGAAAAAGGAGGGAAATTCATCTGTCAAAAAGATGCTTTTTTATGTGCAGCAAAAGGAGTGTCAATAGGTGTTGAATTTTCAAAGAAACTAGGTAGAGGGTTCTTTGGAGGAGAGGGATTCATAATGCAGAAATTAGAAGGTGATGGTATGGCGTTTGTGCATGCAGGTGGAACAGTTTGTAAAAAAGAACTTTTATCTGGGGAAACATTAAAAGTTGACACGGGGTGCTTAGTAGGTTTTTCACAAACTGTAAATTATGATATTGAATTTGTTGGCGGAATTAAAAACACTGTTTTTGGAGGTGAAGGATTGTTTTTTGCAACACTTCAAGGGCCAGGAACAGTTTATATACAATCCTTACCATTTAGTAGGTTAGCTTCAAGAGTAATAGCTGCTATTCCTAGAGGTGGAAATACTAAGGGTGAGGGAAGTGTTTTAGGTGGGTTAGGTAATTTGCTAGACGGCGATAATAGGTTTTAATATCACGTAAGTTTTATGACTGAAGGTTTAATTAATATCTGTAAATCAGATGATTGTGAAATTATGATATTCGTAATTATTGATGTTTTTAATTATGTAATTAATTATTTGTAAACAGTATTATTTGTTAATGTTTTAAAAACTTTAACATTTATTATGATATTATTAGATTGATTTTTCGTTACTTAGTGCAACTTAAAAACTTATTATACATGGCAAGAGCAATGTTTGATTACACTAAAACGATACTCGAACGAGTTAGTTTTGATGCTAATCTATTCTGTAAAGAACTCCAGAAAGCAATTGAAAGATTATTGCCTTATGAAATTGATGAATTAAGAATTTGGATAGGAAATTTGACTTTACAGAAACCAGAATTGAATGAATGTTTAATCTATTTAGAAAAATAATAAAAAAAGCAACCAATGGTTGCTTTTTTATTTTCTATTAGTGAGTTTTTTTAGATGCTCACTTTGAATTTAGGAATTGTTTACTGTTGATAGTCAATACGAACAAACCCTATATTGGTTGGGTTACCAACATTACGTTTGAAACCTTCTAAATAAGGAATAGTAGTTAAGGAGTATGTTAAATCCAGTTCTAACTCTAAAGTTCCATAAGTACATATTAATTTTCCTACAGGATTAAATGCCCATGTACCAGATGTAGTAGTACTATCATCAGTAATACTCATAGTTCCATCCACATTAAATGTAATATCCATATTAACCGTAGTTGGAGTACTAGGATTGGCATCATTATTATAGGCACCATCAAATTGCCCGCTAAACTGATGTAGTAAGTTAGGGCTAGTAGTTGCAAACCCTGCCGAATTAGTAGCGGTAACCATTACAATATTACTCCCTAAAGGCAAGTCTTCATTCCATGACAAAGCACCAGTAGTCTCATTTAAACTAACTCCTGTGTAATTCATGTCTAATGTATACGTTCCTATTTCATTACCCCAATCAATATTAGGTAAAACACTACCGTGCGTATAAAACGGAATAGGAGTTTCACCTGGATAGTAAAAGTCAGATGGTGCACTTACTGAAGTATCGTCTTTATCCGATGAGCACGATATAATGGATATGCAAAATAGACATATCCAAAAAGATTGTTTTAATATGAACATAGTTAAAGGTTTAGTTTACAATATATGTTTTTTTTTCGGACTAATAATATTAAGGTCATGAAAAGCAATGGCTCCTCGAACAACACTATCAATAGTATCTTTCAAAGCATTTGTTATTTGAATTTTTAATTCACTTTTGTGATATAGTAAGCTTACTTCTCTAGCGGGTTTTGGGTCATTGAAATGCTTTAGGTTTATAACATCACATTTTAATAATTGTTTGGAATGTAAATAAGGTAATAATGTCATTCCTAAACCTTCATCAGCTAGTTTAGTTAGGGTTTCAAAACTCCCGCTTTCTAATTGAAACTTTTTTGGGTTGTTGTTTTTTGAAGCACTACATAAATTAATAATTCCATCTCTAAAACAATGTCCGTCTTCTAGCAATAATATGTCTTCAAGAGACAAATCATCAATACTAATTGTTTTTTCATTTGTTAAACGATGGTTATTAGGAATGTATCCAACAAAAGGTTCATAATATAGCGGACGCTCGATTAAGTTATCTTCAGTTAGAGGCGTTGCTGCTATTCCACCATCTATTTGGCCATCATTTAATTGTTTTATAATTTCCGCTGTAGTTAATTCTTTTATTTTTAATTGAACTTTGGGATGCTTTTCAATAAATGTTTTCAAAAACATTGGTAATAACGTGGGCATTATAGTTGGTATGATTCCGATTTTATATTCACCACCAATAAACCCTTTTTCTTGATCAATAATATCCGTTATTCTATCAGATTCATTTACAATATTTTTTGCTTGAGCTACGATCTTTTTACCAACTTCAGTAAGTTCGATAGGTTTTTTACTTCTATCAAATATTTTAACCGACAATTCATCTTCTAGCTTTTGTATCTGCATACTCAATGTGGGTTGCGTTACAAATGAATGTTCTGCTGCCTTGGTGAAGTTTTTGTGTTTAGCTACTGCCAATACGTAATTTAATTGTGTTATGGTCATAGTTTATAAATTATGATGATAAAGGTATAAAAACTATCAATTAAAACTATAGTTATTTTTGTTTTAATAGGTATTACTTTTGGTGAAAATAAATATTGGATATTATGAGAGCAGCAATTTTAGGGTTAAGTGAAGCATATACTAGTGAAGTTTCTGAAGGTTTAAATGAATTATTAGCAAGTTTTCAAACTTACTATCAGAATTTAAGAGGAATACATTGGAATATCAAAGGAAAACAATTTTTTGAATTGCATGTTAAATTTGAAGAGCTGTATACTGATGCAACTATTAAAGTGGATGATATAGCAGAACGAATATTGACTTTGGGGGAAATACCATTACATACCTTTGAAGACTACAAACAAAAGAGTAAAGTTACTGTTGGGAAAAACGTAACTAAAGACGAAGTAGCTGTTCAGTTAATAATAGATTCATTAACATCATTATTACAATTAGAACGTCAATTACTTGAATTATCCGGAGAAGCTAACGATGAAGGAACAAATTCACTAATGAGCGATTTGATTGCTGAACAAGAAAAAACTGTTTGGATGATGGCATCTTGGCTGGGGGAGTAATAAAATTATAATACATAATATGGGTTTAATGTAAACCTCTAGATTTTATTTCAAGGTATTTGTTGATCGTGTCAACAGATAAGTTTTCAGGAGCTGTAAGAATAGTGTTTATACCATATTTTTTTAGCTCGTTAACAATTTGTTTTTTTTCAAAAGTAAATTTTTCAGCAACTACCTTGTCATAAACTTCTTGTATCGTTTCCGCTTTTTGACTAACAATTTTATCTAACTCGGTGTTTTTAAAAAATACGACTACAAGCATATGATTTTTTGCAATTGCTCTTAAATAGGGGAGTTGTCTTTTTAAACCTTCCAGAGTTTCAAAGTTAGTATAAAGCATAATCAAACTTCTATGTGTAATGGTACGTTTAATATCAGCATATAAGCGGCTGTAGTCAGACTCATAAAAATCTGTTTTTACATTATATAAAGCCTCCAAAATTAAATTCATCTGGCTTGTTCTTCGCTCTGAAACAATAATGTTTTCAACTTTTTTGGAAAAAGTAAACATACCGGCTTTATCCTGTTTTTTTAAAATAACACTGCTTAAAACCAAGGTTGCATTAATAGCATAGTCTAATAACGATAATCCATTAAATGGCATTTTCATCACCCTACCTTTATCAATAACACTATATACTGGTTGTGATTTTTCGTCCTGATATTGATTCACCATCAATTGATTTTTCTTAGCACTTGCTTTCCAATTTATAGTTCTTAAATCATCACCTTGTACATACTCTTTTATTTGTTCAAATTCTAGGGTATGCCCGATACGGCGTATTTTTTTGAGTCCATAAGCCGATAACCTATTGGAAAAAGCTATCAAGTTGTATTTTTTAAGTTGAACAAAGGAAGGGTAGGTTTTTATAAGTTCAGGTTTTCCTACTATAAAACGCCTTGAAATTAAGTGTAAAGGCGAGCTAACATAAATATTAATATTACCAAAATGATATTCGCCACGTTCCGTTGGTCTAACGGTATATTTTACTTCATAATCAATTTGCGCTGGTATTTTTTGATCAAGCGTAAAGGTCCTGTCTTGAAACTGAAAAGGAAGTTCGTCAATAATACGTGTTTGAATGGCAAAAGGATAGTGATTGTTTATATGTATTGAAATTTCATTTTTATCACCATTAGATAATTTATCGGGAGTTTTACGAATTGCATTTACAGTCTTTTTTGTAAGAAAAAGTATTAAAATATCAATACATATAAAAGCTACAAGGGCTATTAATAACAACTTGGCAATAGAAAACCATTGTTCAAAAAAATGTGAAATAACAAATAGCCCAATAATACCCGTGAGTACATAGAAAATTAAATTATTCAGATAGATGCTTTTATATAATTTTTTCACGAATAATAATTATTTATAAATCCAAAGTAATGGTGCTTTAGTATTTTTTTTAAACTTATTGTCTAGGTATTTCATTAGTTTATTTGAAACAGCTGGACATCCCCATCCTTCGGCAGTGCCATATGGAAACGATTCTTGATCGCCTATCATTTCCCATGAGTGTAAAACAATAAACCTGTCATATGCATTTGTATTACTTTTTTCTAATCCATGTAATTTATAGTTCACATGTATCCCCCAGTTACTATAACCTCTTTTTCCAATTTTATATTTACCCAGTGAAGAGCAATGACTTTCATGTACATTACTAAATGTTGGGTCCAGTTTTGTTTCATCTTCACCCCATATTGAATCACAACAACCGTGTGAGCACAACCCGGCTTTTAGAATAGAATTAGTTGTAAAATCCCAAACATATAACCTGTTTTTTCCTGAATGGATGTTCATGTTTACTAAAATACAATACGTAGTATTTAAGTTTTTTTTAGAACAATATTCGTATGCTTTCTTGGCTTTTATTTCTAATAGGCTTAATTCGTTTTGGCTAAAAGTAATAGTGCTAAAAAGCAAGAGAAATATGAAGGTTATATGACTAGTTTTATACATAGTTAAGTTACCTTGGAATTTCTACAGTTTCAATAATTTGTTGAATAATTTGCTTGCTATTTACTCCTTCCATTTCTCGTTCAGGAGTAACTAAGATTCTATGTTGTAATACAGGGACACATGCTTTTTTAATATCTTCTGGTGTTACAAAATCTCTACCGCTCATAGCGGCAAATGCTTTTGAGGCATTCAGGATTGCAATACTTGCTCTAGGCGAAGCACCTAAATATAAAAAGACATTGTTTCTGGTATTTATCACAATATTTGCAATGTATTTTAAAAGGTTTTTTTCGATTTTTATTTGTGTAACTAAGGCTCTAAACTCAATAATTTCTTCACCAGAGATTACAGTGTCAATTTGAGCTGTTTTCTTTTTATTTTCTAATTGATGTTCTCTTAAAATAATTTCTTCTTCCTCTTCAGCTGTTGGGTATTCTACAGTAATTTTAAATAAAAACCGATCTAATTGCGCTTCGGGTAAGCGATAAGTTCCTTCTTGTTCAATTGGGTTTTGAGTCGCTAATACTAAAAAAGGAGCATCCATTGGATATGTTTTCCCATCAATGGTTACTTGGTGTTCTTCCATAACCTCAAAAAGTGCTGCTTGAGTTTTCGCGGGGGCTCTATTTATCTCATCAATTAAAATCATGTTCGAAAAAATAGGGCCTTTTTTAAATTCAAACTCTGACTTTTTCATATCAAAAATTGAAGTTCCTAAAATATCTGAAGGCATTAAATCAGGTGTAAATTGAATTCTACTGAAATCAATATTCATTGTTTTTGCCAGTAATTTAGCGGTAATTGTTTTTGCTACACCTGGCACTCCTTCGATTAAAGAATGTCCATTGGCTAATAAAGAAGCGATTAATAAATCAATCATTCCTTTTTGCCCTACAATAATTGTCCCTAGTTGTTCTTTTATTTTTAAAACACTTTCTTGAAGTTTACTTAAATCCAATCGGTTTTCAAATTGAAAACTTTCAATTGGTGTTGTTGTATTTTTCTCTTCCATATTTTTATGTTTAAGTACTACAAAAAGTACTAGTATGTTAATGTTTATTCAGCGTTAAAAAACTTTTCTATTAATTGGTTTAAACGTAACAAATCATCCTCTGTGCAAGTATGTTTGCTGTTTAGTTTTAAAACAGTATTGATAACGAGTTTAACCTCGCCGTATTTTTTTCCTGATTTGAAGGTTAATTTGTCAACAAAATCATCATTTAAATTTTGAGTGTCGACAAAATAATCAGTTCTAATTTTCTCTAAAAAAAATATTATTTTTCGCTGAACAATATCCGTATGATTGTTTTGTTGAAAATATAAATTACCAATAGTTTGTGTAAAATCTACAGTAGTATTTTGCAGCGGTTTTATAACCGGGATGACACGTTGTTTTCTTTTGGTATTAAAAAGAATAAAGAATATAAGGCTCATTAACGCTAAAATAAAAGCCCATTTTAAAGCTTTGTGAGATAAAAAGTAACTCAAGGAGCTTTTTTTATTATCACCATTTCCCCTTCTATATGAATAATGGTTGTCCCAATGTAAGGGAGACTCATCTAAATAGGAAAATACCTTGGCTATATAACCTTGATTACCGTTTAGTAGATGATAATTTGTAAAAACAATAGGTTGTGTGTGTAAAAAAAACTGCCCTTTTTTGTATTTTACTTTTATGAAATTAGGATGAATAGTATCATTTATTTTTTGAGAACCCAAGATAGTTGAGCTTTTGGCATCAGAATATTCAATATAAGTAGTGGATATGTTTTTACTAAATTGATATGTTTCTTTGTCGGTTTTTTCATTGCTAAGGCTCATTTGAGCATTTAAATGTGAAGGATTTTGAAGGTTAACTTTATTGATCTGGTAAGAGTACCCAAAATTTAAAGAATCCATCAAAACTTCATTGAATACTGTAGCGGCAATAAAAGCAGTATTTCCTTCAGCTACAAAACCTAATATTTCCTCTGAAGTTTCGTTATCAATAGTACGCATGTTATTATTGATGTAAATATAATTTCCTTTCAAATCATACGTATTATTATCATAATTGTATGCGGTATCAAAATAATCATAGGTGTTTTTGCTAATAGTGGTTATTTCTTGTTTAGGAAATAAATTTTTAAACTCCTGATGTATAATGTAGGTTCCAAATGGTTTTTTGTGCTTGTAATTATAGGTTTCTTTCCAATCAGTAGGTTTAGTTCCCATAAAACTAATTACAATTGCAACCACTAGTGTAGTAACAAACAAACCTAAAGCAATTTTTAAAGCATTGTTCATTAAATAGTTTTGTTATAATGGATAAAAGATTGTTGTAAGTCGGTAAAATCTGTAGCTGTAATACTAAACTGACCATACCAAACATAATCATATATATACGCTAAATAAGAAAACTCTTTTTGATGTTTTGGAGGTTGTATTTCTAATAAATAATCTGAGTTTGTTTTGTCCTTATCGAGGCTAATAAAATCATTTTCGGATAATGTTTTTAGGGTAATTAAATACTGATATCTTATTGCTAAACGAAAATTTTGCTGTTGTATAGCTGTACTAAGAAGTTCCTCTAAATTGCTATTTTGTATAATTTCTTCATCAACAAGCTCTAGTTTCTCAATAGCTTTGTTGGTTGACTTGCCTACAAACCATGAGCCTTCATTATTAATAAGTGCTCGTGCAATTAAAAATACTGCAAGTAGGATTATTAGTATTGGAATTACCTGTAAAAAATCTGTTATGCCAGATAGCCATGATAAGTTGGGAGGTGAAGAATCTAAATTAGGGGCTTCGGGAGTTTTTTCTATATAAGTGAAATCTTCGCCATGATAGGTGTTATTCAAATCATCTTTAAACTTACGTTGTGTAATAATATCATCTTTTTTTTGAATCCGAATTGCCCCATAGTTTGAAAAACTTATAAGTACAATCATAATCAAAAGAACTTGAAGCGTTTTCGAAGAAAAAAGATTGTTATGTGTTTTAAAACTATTCACCTGTACCTATTTCGTCAATACTGCTATGAGTTTGGGTCCCTTCTTTTTCCCCTTTTAAAGAATAGAAAATAATGCCTTGATTTAACATCATTATACTATTAGTGATAAAGCTAACAATTATTGAAAAAACCATACTAATTACTAAAGCACCTATCATAGTACTTGTAAATTCAAGATTGTTTTGAACAAGTAATTCACCAGAGTTTACATCTAATATTAGTTCAAAAACGACAGAAAAAATTTGTTGTATTATTCCTATAATCAACATTAATAAGGCAACACAACCAGTACTATGCCAGAATTTTAGTTTTATAAGTTCCCACGCATAAGAGAATGATTTAAAAAATCGATTTTCAGGTTTGTAGTAATATTCAAACATGGTAAACATACCAAGCATCATGAAAACTGCTATAGGAATCAATATTCCAACAATAGTACATGCAACAAGTATTGCTGCTATCAAAAAAACTATGGATAAAGGAATCATTAATACAGTCATACCAATGATATATTTTATAATCTTTGGAAAATGATTTTTTAAAGAGTTTATTATATCCGAAGTGCTAAAGTTACTTCCATTTTTTTCTTGATATAGTTTAAGGTATATAGGAGTAAAAGAATAACTTATGGAATTTATAAAGATGCTAGCTATAAATAGTAGCGCGAAATATATAATTAATACCCCAGAGTTCAAACTATCTAAAAATAGGCTTTTGATATTTCCGTCACCTCTAAGTTCAAAAGAATTAAAGTCGATAAATAAATTAAGTATGGGTATAAATGCCAGTAATGAAATTGCTAAGAGTACCCCATTTATGGCTATGTAATTTTTTAAAAAATGTGCTCCATGTTTTTTTAAAAATTCAATGGTATCATTAAAAAAGGCACTAAAATCTCTAGCTTTATATAAATTCATGAAGTTATTTTTTTAAATATATTTTTTTATAAATTTTATGCGGATAAATTAAATAGTAATAAATAATAAATCCTAGCGAAGCTATTATAATTCCGTAACTAAGTACATGTGGCATTATATTAGATAATCGAGTAACATAACCTTCCAGAAACCCTGCTATAATTGTAAAAGGAATAGTGCTTAAAAATATTTTAAATGCATCACTTACTCCAATTTTAAAAGAATTTTTTCTAGAAAGTGTTTTAGGAAAAAAGATACTTGAAGCAATAATAAAACCAGCTCCACATTCTATAATCATCCCGAATATTTCAAATGAGCCATGTATCCATATGCCACGAACACTTTCCCAGAATGCATTTTCTTGATGAAAAAAATACTGAAAAACCCCTACCATAATTGAGTTTTCCATCATAATGTATCCAGTTCCAATACCACCAGTAATTCCTGATAAAAATAAAAGTGCGCCTACTTTTAAGTTATTAAATGTAATACCAATAAAGGAGCCCCATGTGCTTCCGCCTTTGTATACAGCAACTGCATCTCCATTTTTTATGTTTTCTAATGTTTGGTCAATATAGTTGTTTCCTAAAATTTGACGAGCAAAATCTTCGTTGTTTGCTAATGAAAAAACACCAATACTCATAAAAAGCATAAAAAATACAATAGCGTAATACAGTTGTTTTCTATACTGATATGCTACTAATGGTACATCTAAAGTAAAGAATTTTAATAATATATTTTTTGTAGTTCGTTTAGTGGTGTAGATATGTAAATAACTAGTGGAAGCCAAGTGATTTAAATAGAGCACTAGTTTACTTTTAGGATAATACGTTTGTGCATAAGATAAATCATTCATTAACTGAATATATAAATTAGCCAGTTCATCAGGATTGTGTTGAGTGTTTTTATTTGAAAAGGATTGTTCAAATGTCAACCATTTTTCTTTATTTTGTTTAATAAAAGCTACCTCTCTCATATGTTGAGCGAATGTACTAAATTACTTAAAATGCTTCAAATAAATACTACACAAAATGTAACCCTTAACTTCGATTTAGCAAGTGTAGGTTTTCGAATTATTGCTTTTGTATTGGATTTGATACTTATTATAGCATACACATGGCTTGTTTTTTATTTTTATGATATCAATAGCCTATCTGAAATTTATGACGATCATTGGTCCAAAACTGCAATTAGCATCATATTTTTCTTACCTGTAGTTGTATACACACTACTTTCTGAAGTGCTTATGAATGGCCAAACATTAGGAAAAAAACTAATGAAATTAAAAGTCATTAAAATTGATGGCTTTCAAGCCTCAAACTCTGATTTCATTATCCGTTGGTTTTTTAGATTAGTAGATATATATGGTTTTATGATAATGATTGTTTTAGTGTCTGGTTTTTCAGAGTTACTAGGAGGAGGTTTTTTTAATGTATTATTGTCTATAGTGTTGTTTTTAAGTCCGGTTGCAGGTTTTATAACTATAATAGCAAGTAAAAACAAACAACGATTTGGTGACATGATTGCTGGAACAGCAGTAGTGAATTTAAAAAACAGCACTAATATATCGCATACAATTATTGAAGATTTAAATGACGATTATATACCTACTTACCCTTGGGTAATTAAATTATCTGATAACGATGCACGTATTATAAAAGAAACATTTGTGATTGCTAAAAAAAATAAAGACTATAGCGTATTAATTAAGCTACGAACCAAAATAGAAGAGGTGACAGGTATTGAAAACAAGGAAAAAAACGATATTGTTTTTTTAGACAAAATCATGAAGGATTATAATTATTATACTCAAAAAATGTAGTGCTTTTATGAGAGTACAAGAAAAATGACTACTACTTTAAATATATAAAATAGTAGTCGTTTTTTAGGCATAAAAGTTATAGCCTTATTTCTAAATCTAAATTTTTATCAGTAACATTAAATTTAGCATCTTCAAAAATAGGTGGGCCAAAACTCATTTCGTTATTCGAAGTCCCATAAGCTTCTTTTGGCATACCGTTTAATTCAAAATCCATTTTATTGTTTGCATTTTCATCATGAACAACCATAATTGCATATTGACCTTCTGGTATGTTTTTAAAAACTACTTTAATTCTCCCATCATTTATAACCTCTTTTTTTCTTTTTAAAGCAGGTGTTTCTTTTACCATAAACGTTTCTTGATTGTGTAATCCAAGTAAAATAAAGCCATTGTCACTTTTAATATTATTTATGTGCACTGTAATGTCTACGCCTTTCGGCTCTTGTGCATGAGTGAGATAATTGCAAATTGCTAAAAGAATTCCTAAAACTAGTGTTTTCATAATATCTGTTTTTATTGATTATGATACAAATATCAAGAAAGAGAGCGTAGTACGAAAAAAGGAATTACTGAACTGTAGTTTTTTATAGGTGAGTTGTTAAAAAAAATCTCTGCTATTGCTAGCAGAGATTTTTACCCCAAAAAAACTTACTTATCTTCACAAGGTTTAACATGTAAAGATAGTGAATAAACATGTGTTAAAAAACACCTATATATAGTGGTTTTTAGAAAGTTAAAACTAATAAAGACTTACTTTTAAGTAGATGTCATTAATAGGCCATTCTCCTTTATCAATAGCTTCATTTGCTATTTTGTCGATAACATCAAGCCCTTTAGTTACTTTTCCAAAAACGGTATGCTCATTATTTAAATGATGTAATCCTTTTTCTTTATGCACAATAAAAAATTCATAAGGGTCAGATAGTTTCTTTGGGTTTTGATTCCATCTTCTTGCTGATGATAAGGCTCCCTTATTATGTTTATGGCTAGTAAATTCAGGAGGTATTTTGTAATCTCCTATTTTTTTTCGCAATTCCCTAGTGCTTTTTTTGTCAGACTGACCAGCTTGAATGATAAAGTCGGAAACAACTCTATGAAAGCAACTAGTGTCAAAGTAGCCTTGATGCATTAGGAATAAAAAATTGGCTCTATGTAATGGGGTGCTATTAAATAATTGAATGTGGATGTTTCCTAAACGAGTTTCGATTAAAACATTAGTCTGTTTATGTGCTTTTCCGTATTCTGTTAAAAATGGGATTACCTTTTTTTGAGTAATTAAAGGAGTTAAATCTTGTAACTCAACTTGTTTTTTTTTAGTTTCTATTGTTGTTTTTACCTCTTTTTTTTGTGGAGTTTGTTTATCTTGGCAACTCATTAGTAACAGAATAAAAACTAAAATTAGATTCTTTATTTTAACCATGACTTTAAAAGACTTTGAGGAATTAATTCCAAAAATAAAAAAATCATCTTTACCAGGTATTGATTCGCAGTTTAAATTAGCTCCGTCAATTCGGAAAAAGTTAGGGAAGTCAATTAACCTTTCAGAACGTAATCCTAAAAAAGCAGCTGTGTTATCATTATTATTCCCAGATAGTGAAGGGGAAATGAAAATGGTTTTTATGTTAAGAAAAACATATGAAGGAGTACATTCTAATCAAATAGGTTTTCCTGGTGGAAAAACAGAAGAGGATGATGCTTGTTTACAAGCAACCGCTTTAAGGGAAACATTTGAGGAAATAGGGGTGCATTCAAAAGAAATTACTGTGATAAAAGAACTAACAGATGTATATATTCCTCCAAGTAACTTTTTGGTAAAACCTTTTTTAGGAGTAGTAAAGGAAAGGCCAGTGTATATTCTTGAAAAAAAAGAGGTGGAAAGGTTAATAGAAATTCCTCTTCAAGAGATTTTGTCGGATGATTTTGTTTCCTCAAAAATAATTAATACTTCTTATGCTCAGGATATTGAAGTGCCAATATTTAAGTTTAATGAAGAAGTAATCTGGGGGGCTACGGCAATGATGTTAAGTGAGATTAAAGATTTAATTTTATCGGAATAGCTATTCATTTCGATACATTTGTAATACAAAAAAAGAAAATAATGGGGGTGTTTAAAAGAAATCCTTTCGGACATATATTGTTTATTAAGAAAATGCTAATACGTATAGTAGGAGTTCTTTCTCATAGACGTTTTAGAGGGTTTAATGAATTGCAAATTGAAGGTTCTGAAGTTATCAAAAACCTGCCAGATAGGAATGTGTTATTTGTTTCTAATCATCAAACCTATTTTGCAGATGTTACAGCAATGTTCCATGTGTTTAATGCAAGTTTAAGTGGTAGAGTAGATTCTATTAAAAATGTTGGCTACTTATGGCAACCTAAATTAAATATATATTATGTTGCTGCTAAGGAAACAATGAAATCTGGTTTATTACCAAAAATATTAGCTTATGTAGGAGCAGTTAGTATTGATAGAACATGGAGGAGTAAAGGTAAAGATGTCAATAGACAAGTTAAAATGAGTGATATTAATAATATTGGTAAAGCACTTGACGATGGTTGGTTGATTACTTTTCCTCAAGGAACTACAACTCCTTTTAAGCCTATTAGAAGAGGGACTGCGCATATAATTAAACAGCATAAACCTATTGTTATACCAATAGTTATTGATGGTTTTAGACGTTCCTTTGATAAAAAGGGATTACGTTTAAAGAAAAAAGGAATATTGCAATCATTTATTATAAAGAAGCCCTTACTAATTGATTATGAAAATGATTCCGTTGATGATATTGTTATGCAACTAGAATATGCAATAGAACAGCACGAGTCTTTTTCTAAAGTAATTCCTCTAAAGAGTTTAAAAGAGATGGAAGAGCTTAATAAATTGAGAGAATGGGAGTATTAATATAAGCACATTACTTAAAAACAAAAGAGGGTGACATTACAATGTTACCCTCTTTTGTTTTAGTTAAACCAGTTTATAAATCTAACTGTTTTAATTCTTTATAGTTTCTATTTAGTTTACGCATTAATAATCCGTACAGCAGAAAATAAACAAGTAAACAAATACCAATAATAAAGGCAGTTACAAAAACAATTATAAATCCAAGGATAAAATAATCTTTAGTACTGCTAATTTGAAAAGCAATCTCATTGTTTACTCCAATTGGTGCTGTTAAAGTATAAGTTAAAACAACAAGTACCAAAACGGCCATTAAACTTAAGTTTATAAGCACATATTGTTTAACGGTTCTACGTGTTTTAATAATGTTAGTTAATAAATCTTTTACACTGCTGGTGGTATTGATTGTTGTGTAGTTTTTATAAAACTTAAAGGAATAAATAAGAGCTATTAGTATGCTAGAATAGGTAATTGCAGGCTCTGTCCAAAAAGGGAGGTTAATATTTTCATAACTTTCTATTGAAAGAAACAACCCTGAAATTAAACCAATACTTAACTCTATTAAACAAATAATAAAAATCCACTTTACTGCTGAGGAAGATTTTTTTAAGAGCATTTTATAAATTGCTTCAGCCGAAACTTTTGGGTGTGTTTCTTTATTCCAGCTTTTTTTGAGTATATCTAATTCTTCCATAATTATGGGTTTAATATTTTTTTAAGTTTTCCTTTTGCTCTATTCATTTTCACACGTGCATTAACTTCACTAATACCCATCGTTTCGGAAATTTCTCTGTAGTTTTTTTCTTCGAGATATAAAAAAATTAATGCTTTTTCGATATCTGAGAGTTGCTTTATGGCAGCGTACATTAATTTTAGTTGCTCTTCTTCCGTATCATCATACTCATCTGCTTTAATTTTAAAATGAAAATCAGCAATATCATTTGTTTGAATCTTACGTTTTGATTTTCTATAAAGCGTTATAGCGGTATTTAAAGCAATACGGTACATCCATGTACTAAACTTTGCTTCCCCTCTAAATTTTGGGAATGCTCTCCATAGTTGTATTGTTACTTCTTGAAACAAATCATTATGAGCATCTTGATTATTAGTGTATAACCTACATACCTTATGAATAATGTTTTGGTGTTTCTCTAGTTGAGTAACAAATTTATGCTCTAGTTCTTTTTCCACTAATTGAGTTGTTCTTTAAAGTAAGTCTTAAAAAGGTTGATTTTGTTACAAGTCTTTTAATTTTAATTATAAAATTACAATTCAGTATTGTAAATTAACAGTTCAGGGAACAAACTTTTTTTTAAGGATATAAAAAATTAACCTTTGTACAACGTTAAGAATAAACTATGAATGATTTGATAAAACATATTAAATACGCATTGCTGTCAGGGGTAATAATTTTTGTTGTTATGAAAGTGATTTCTGTTTTATTAGGAAGCTCGTTTATGGTTAATTTAAATTTAGGGGTACAATTTTTATGGTATATGTTATATGCAACTGTACTGTATGGTGTTAACTTAAGTGTGTATTTGTTTTTTGATAAAAAGTATGGGAAAGAAGTATATAAAATTAGTCGTTTAATTCTTGGGTTTGTCAGTTCAGTAATAGTAACGTTATGCGCAGTGTTCTTTCTGAGAATAGTAGAAGACGTGATTGTTGAAGGAGAGTCTTTTACTACTTTTTTAAATAATGAAACACCTCGAAATTATGTAATACCTTTTGTGATAACAGTTGTAGTGTCTTTGTTTTTTATATCGTTTTATTCTTTTAAAGCCTTACAAGAGAAGAAAATTAAGCAACAGAAAATTATTGCAGGTACTGCAAATGCTAAATATGAAAGTTTAAAGAGTCAGCTAGATCCACATTTTTTGTTTAATAGCCTTAATGTGTTGGTATCACTAATTGAAGAGGATCCGGATAAAGCTCAAAAGTTTACAACCTCTTTGTCAAAAGTATATCGGTATGTATTAGAGCAAAAAGACAAGGATTTAGTGCCGTTAGAAGAAGAGCTAGCCTTTGCTAAAACATATATGTCATTGTTAAAAATGAGGTTTGAAAATGCAATTGATTGTACAATCCCTGAGAAGGTCCATACCCCTGAAGCAAAAATAGTTCCACTATCATTACAAATTTTATTAGAAAACTGTATAAAACATAATATTGTAAGTGAACAACAACCATTGCATATCAGTATAATAGAATCAATTAATACGCTAACTGTAACCAATAATTTTCAAGAGAAAAGATCATTAAAGAAATCTAGTGGTATAGGTTTAAAAAATATTACAGAACGTTATCAAATATTATCAACCAGAACAATTTTAATCAATCAATCAAAAAGCGAATTTAAAGTAGAATTACCATTATTAACAAAAAAAGCATCAATCATGAAAACAACAACATCACATACTAATTATGAAAATGCAAGAAAGCGTTTGGAGAATTTAAAAGGATTTTATTGGAGTATAATTGCATATGTTATTGTTATTCCATTTCTAATATTCATAAACTTTAAAACTAGTTGGGGTGAACACAAATGGTTTTTTTACCCAATGTTTGGTTGGGGGATAGGTTTAGCTTTTCAAGCCTATGAAGTTTATGGAAAAGATAAATATTTTGGAAAATCTTGGGAAAATAGAAAGCTAGAGGAATTTATGAAAGAAGAAGAAACAAATTTAAATCGTTGGGAGTAATCCTATTTAAAAGATAAGTATTATGGAGAAATATAGTGAAGAAAGTCGTTATAATAGAGCAAAGAAAAAAGTAGATAAAATTAAAGGTTTTTACACTCATGCAATTGTATATGTGGTTGTAAATATAATGTTGCTATCAATGATTTATACAGGTTATGCCAATGTTACTGAATTTTGGAATTTAGGCTCATTTTCAACTGCTATCGGTTGGGGAATTGGATTATTGGTTCATGGAATATCAGTTTTTGGTAGAGAGCTTTTTTTTAGCCCCAATTGGGAAGAACAAAAGATGAAGCAATTTTTAAAAGAAGAAGAGCAAAACAAACATAAATGGGAATAGTTATGGATAAGCATTTGTATAATGATCGTTATAATCGAGCAAAGAAAAGAGTTGAGAAAATAAAAGGGTTTTACTGGCATTTTGCATCTTACTTTATTGTAAATATGTTTATAAGTTGTAGTAAAATTGTAAGTAATATGAATAATGGAGAAAGTTTATCCGAGGCGTTTTTTGATTTCGGAACATTTGCATTATGGATATTTTGGGGAATTGGAATCTTTTTTCATGCCTTTGGAGTTTTTGGAAAGCATCTTTTATTTGGAGAAAAATGGGAAAGCAGAAAAATACATGAGTTTATGGAAAAAGAAAAGCAGCAAAACAACAAATGGCAATAAATTGTTAATATTAAACTTAAGGGATGAAAGTATTAATTATAGAAGATGAAAAGCCTGCAGCAAGAAGATTGAAAAGGATGCTGGAAAAACAACAAGTGGAAGTAAGTAACATGTTACATTCTGTAGCTGAGGCAATAGAATGGTTTCAAACAAATGAACATCCCGATTTAATTTTTTTGGACATACAGTTATCTGACGGATTGTCTTTCGAAATTTTTGAAGAAATAGAAATTAAAAGTGCTGTAATATTTACTACGGCATATGATCAGTATGCATTGGAGGCATTTAAATTAAACAGTATTGATTACCTTTTAAAGCCAATCGATGAAGATGATTTAAATGTTGCTATTGAAAAGTTCAAGTTGTTTAAGCCACAACAGGAAAATGCAATGGTTTCTTTTGCTGATGTGAAAAGATTACTTATTCAGGAAACTGAAAAAAAATATAAAACTCGATTTACTATAAAAATTGGACAGCATTTAAAAATGATCTCTGTAGAAGATATTGAATGCTTTTATAGTGAAAATAAGTCAACATATCTTTCTAAAAATGACGGAAGAAGTTACTTGTTAGATGCGCCTTTAGAGCAATTAGAGGAGGAGTTAGATCCAAAGTTTTTCTTCAGGATTAGTCGAAAATTCTTTATAAATATAAATGCTGTAAAGGATATTGTATCATATACTAATTCCAGGTTGAAAATTAAATTAAATAAATATAACGAGCAAGAACTTATAGTGAGTAGGGAGCGTGTAAAAGAATTTAGAGTGTGGTTGGGTTAATCTTTTTTATTACATTTAACACTTTGTTAACCAAAAAATAAAATTTATTTAAACCAAAAAAGATATTATGAAATTTAATTTACGAAAAGCTACGCTGACATTTTTAATGTTGGTATGTACAGTAGTGATGTATTCGCAAGAAGAAAGGTGCGGAATGGTACAGAAAATGCAAGAGAATCTTGCAGACCCTGAATATGCTAAGCAATACGCTAAAGCTCAAAAAAAGTTTAAGATAGAGCTTCATAAAAGGCTCTCGGGGAATTTTCAAGCAAAAATGGCGCCAGTAATTATTCCGGTTGCAGTACATTTTCCTAGTGGGCTAGAGTCAGATAGAGCTTGTTTAGAAGCTTTAGCACAAAATCAAATAGATATTTTAAATGCAGATTATACCTTTACAAATGCTGATAATACTTTATGGGCTGCTGCAAGTCCTGATTATCCAGGGACAAACCCTGGGGTGGCAAATATTTTCTTTTGTATTGCTACAACTAATCACCCAGTAGGTTTAGACCCTGAAATGTTAGAAGGTAATCCTGCGGTATCAATTGGGTATAACTTCGGTGGAGGATCAGAAACTGATGCTAACTGGGGAGGATACATGAATTTTTTAATAAAAGATATTGGTGGAGGTTTGTTAGGATTTTCTCCATTAAACGGAAGTATAGCTAATGGAAATTCTGTGACTATGAATTTGGGAGCTTTTGGTTCTGGAGCAGGATGTCCTGGATCTGGGATTGTACCAGGAGCGCCTTATAATTTAGGTAGGACAGTTACTCATGAATTAGGACACTTTTTTACTTTAGACCATACCTTTAACGGAGGTTGTGCAGGTGGAGGTGATAATATAGCAGATACACCAGCTGTAGCTAACCCAACATATGGTTGCCCAGCAAATAGTTCTGTAAATGGATGTAATGCAGGGGAAAAAGCATTAACAATGAACTATATGGATTATGTTGATGATGCGTGTATGTATATGTTTAGTGCTGATCAAGCTACAAATGTAGAAGCATATATTGCTTCAGTACAAGCAGATTTTAAACCAAATACTGCAGTTTGTTCTGGGATAGCTGATTATGCATTGAATTTTACAAACACATCAGCTGATGTTTGTCAACCAACAAATGCAGTATACACATTTGATTATGACGCAGATGTTGCTTTTTCTGATGTGGTAACTTTTTCTGCAACGGGAAATCCTGCAGGGACAACAGTAACGTTTTCACAGCCAACTGCAAATACTGATACAAATGGTATAACTGCCACTGTATCTGGAATTACTACTGCTGGAAGTAGTACAGTTGTAATTACTGGTACTTATGGAACAGAAATTCAAAATTATAACGTAACACTGAATGTGTTTGATGGTACAGTTACTACGCCAGTATTAACATCACCAGTTGATGCAGCTACAGGTGTATCCGATCACACTTTAGTTTGGAATGCAGATGCAAATGCATCAAGTTATGATGTTAATATATATGACAATCCAGCTTTAGGAGCAGGTAACTTAGTAGAAAATGCTACGGTAAATACAAATACATATACAGCTACTACTTTAGCAGCACAAACAATGTATTATTGGACAATTACTTCAAATAATGTAGCGTGTGCAGCGACTAGTACAGCTTCTTCAACGTTTAGTTTTGAAACAGCAAATATTAACTGTACAACAGTAACAACAACAGATGCTTCATTAGCGATACCAGCAGGGTTAGGACAGCCTCAGGAAGGAGCTCCTGCAGTTCAAACGATTA